>Ga0310834_100205_pt1 | contig 93805 bp, 71 predicted proteins | sample SM_ome_2_FD_201314 | JGI IMG/M metagenome (GOLD analysis project Ga0310834, IMG submission 201314) | Sorghum-adapted microbial communities enriched on stacked mutant (SM) sorghum from Joint BioEnergy Institute, Emeryville, California... ...
CCGCCGCGAGCGGCCCTGACCTTCTCCCCCCCCGCCTCCTGACCGCCCCCGTTCTCACGGGCGCCAGCCGGTGGCCGCCGCCCACGCCTCGGCCCGCTCGCGCTCCTGGTCGAACCACGACTCCTTGCCGGCGGCGTACGCCCCGGGGTCCGCGCCGGCCGCGGCCAGCGTCCGCTTCAGGCGCTGGTACTCGGCCCGCCGCCCGGGATCGGCCCGCAGGTGGTCCCGCACCAGCAGGGCGAACCGCCAGCCCGGCGACCCGGTGACGCGGACGTGCAGGTGCGCCAACCGGCCCGGGTCCGCGCTGCCGTGCAGCCGGCCCTCCCCACGGTCGCCCCCGCCCGCACCGTGCGGGTCGTCCCCGGCCGGTCCCGGACAGCGGGGGAAGCCGGCGTCGGCGAGCCGGTCGGCGAGCGTGTCCGCCTCCGTCATCGACCGGACCCCCACCAGCACGTCGATGACGTCCCGGGCCGGTAGGCCCGGCACCGCGGTCGACCCGACGTGGTCCACGCGGAACTCCTCCGGGCCGAGCACGTGTCGGATCCGGGCGGCCAGCCGGGCGTACCGGGCCGGCCAGTCAGGGTCGGACTCCACGAGCCGGACGTCGGCGGGCCGGACGGCCCGGCGCTGGCGCACGTTGAGTTCGTACGGCCGCAGCCGCTCCCGCCACAGCGTGTCGACGGCGGCGTACAGCGACGTGAGGTCGCCGTCGTTGTCCAGCAGGACGTCGGCGACCGCCGCCCGCCGCGCGTCGTCGACCTGGGCCCGGATCCGCTGCCTGGCCTGGGCCTCCGTCATACCCCGGTTCCGGACGAGCCGTTCGACCCTGGTCTGTTCCGTGGCCCGGACCACCACCACCAGGTGGTACGTCGGTGCCGTCCCCACCTCGACCAGCAGTGGTACGTCGTCGACGACGATCGCGTCCGGGGCCGCCGCCGCGACGAGCTGCCCACGCCGAGCCCGGACCCGGGGGTGGATGATCTGCTCCAGGCGGCTCCGGGCCGTGGCGTCGCCGAAGACGATGTCACCCAGCGCCGTCCGGTCCAGGCTGCCGTCGGGCCGGCACACCCGGGCGCCGAAGGTGGCGACGACCTCGCGGAGGCCGTCGGTGCCCGGCTCGACCACCTCCCGGGCGAGCCGGTCGGCGTCGATCACCACCGCGCCGTGGTGGGCCAGCCGGGCCGCGACCACGCTCTTGCCGGATCCGATGCCGCCGGTCAGTCCGATCATCAGCACGGCCCTAGTCAACCAGACGGCGTCAGGCCCGCCTCCCGGGCACCCGGTGGGAGATGGGTGCCGGAAGACGGGCCTGGTCCTGTGGCGTACTGCCCGGGTTGTGGGCCGCCGGGCGGTGTCGGGTCTACTTGCCGCCGGCGAGCTTCTCGCGCAGCGCGGCGAGGGCCTCGTCGGTGGCCAGGGTGCCGGACGGCTGCTCGGCCTGGCGAGCCCCGGTGCCGGCCGACGCACCGCCCGCTGCGTTCGCCGCCGCCTCGGCCTCGAGGGCGCGCGACTGCTGCACCTGCCTGGTGTGCGCCTCCCAGCGCTGCCGCGCCTCGGCGTACTGCCGCTCCCAGGCCTCCCGCTGCTCCTCGTAGCCCTCCAGCCACTCCCCGGTCTCCGGGTCGAAGCCTTCAGGGTAGATGTAGTTGCCCTCGGCGTCGTAGTTCGCGGTCATGCCGTAGAGGGTGGGGTCGAAGTTCTCCTCGCCCTCGATGAAGCCCTCGTTGGCCTGCTTGAGCGACAGCGAGATCCGCCGGCGCTCCAGGTCGATGTCGATGACCTTGACCATGACCTCGGAGCCGACCTGGACGACCTGCTCCGGGATCTCCACGTGCCGCTCGGCGAGCTCGGAGATGTGGACCAGACCCTCGATGCCGTCGTCGACGCGCACGAAGGCACCGAACGGCACCAGCTTGGTGACCTTGCCGGGCACGATCTGCTGGATCGCGTGGGTCCGCGCGAACTGCCGCCACGGGTCCTCCTGGGTCGCCTTCAGCGACAGCGAGACCCGCTCGCGGTCCAGGTCGACGTCAAGGACCTCGACCTCGACCTCCTGGCCGACCTCGACCACCTCGGACGGGTGGTCGATGTGCTTCCAGGAGAGCTCGGAGACGTGCACCAGGCCGTCCACGCCGCCGAGGTCGACGAAGGCACCGAAGTTGACGATCGACGAGACGACGCCCTTGCGGACCTGGCCCTTCTGCAGCTTGTGAAGGAACTCGGTACGCACCTCGGACTGGGTCTGCTCGAGCCAGGCCCGGCGGGACAGCACCACGTTGTTGCGGTTCTTGTCCAGCTCGATGATCTTGGCTTCGAGCTCGCGTCCGACGTACGGCTGGAGGTCCCGCACCCGGCGCATCTCCACCAGGGAGGCGGGAAGGAAGCCGCGCAGGCCGATGTCGAGGATGAGGCCGCCCTTGACCACCTCGATGACGGAGCCGCGGACGACGCCGTCCTCCTCCTTGATCTTCTCGATCGTGCCCCAGGCCCGCTCGTACTGGGCCCGCTTCTTCGAGAGGATCAGGCGGCCCTCCTTGTCCTCCTTCTGGAGGACAAGGGCTTCGATGTGATCACCGACCGACACCACCTCGGCGGGGTCCACGTCATGCTTGATCGACAACTCGCGCGAGGGGATGACACCCTCGGTCTTGTAGCCGATGTCGAGCAGGACCTCGTCCCGATCGACCTTGACGACGGTGCCTTCGACAATGTCGCCGTCGTTGAAGTACTTGATGGTCTCGTCGATCGCGGCGAGGAACGCTTCCTCGGAACCGAGGTCGTCGACGGTGACCTTGGTGGCGCTCGAGGTGGCCTCGATGCTGCTCGTCATGTGGGCGGTTGCTCCGGTCGGATGGATGTCACAGCAGGTTCGTGTCGCGGTGACCCGTCTGCGCCCGCGGACCCGTCGTCGGCCACCCCGGACGACCGTGTCCGGTCGTCGCGCGGTGTCCGCCGACCGCGAGCCTGCTCCCTGCCGAGGCACACGATCCGCGAGCGCATCGAACAGCTTACCGTGCGCATTACCACAGCATGCAAGCCCTCCCCGCACGTGGTGAGATCCGTCGTCCACTGCTCGGGAAGAGCCGCCGCCGGGGCACGCCCGGAGGCTGCCCGGATCACCTCTGCTAGACGGTACCCCACCGCCCGCCGGAGCGATCCGGGCGGTTGGGCGCTAGCGTGACGGGGTGCACGTTGACCCCCGATCGGTTGCACCGCCCCCCGGCCCGGTCGACAGCTCGACGGATGAGGACCCGCCCGTCGAGGTGCTCCGTCGCCCGGTGACCGACGCCGAGAGCCGTCGGGCCAGCCGCCGGTGGTGGGACCAGGACGCCGACGCCTACCAGGCCGAACACGGCGCGTTCCTGGGCGAGGTGGACTTCGTCTGGTGTCCGGAGGGGCTGCGTGAGGCCGACGCCCGGCTCCTCGGCGACCTGCGGGGCCGGCGCGTCCTCGAACTCGGCTGCGGGGCGGCCGCCGCCGCCCGCTGGCTGGCCACCCAGGGGGCCCACCCGGTGGGGCTGGACCTCTCCGCGGGCATGCTGCGGCACGCCGTGCGCGCCGCCACGACCTCCGGGGTACGCGTGCCACTGGTCCAGGCCGACGCCCTGGCACTGCCGTTCGGCGCGGAGACGTTCGACATCGTCTGCACGGCGTTCGGCGCCATCCCGTTCGTGGCCGACTCGGCGGCGGCGCTGCGCGAGGTGTACCGGGTGCTCCGCCCCGGCGGCCGGTGGGTGTTCTCGATCACCCACCCGATACGGTGGATCTTCCTCGACGACCCGGGCGAGGGGGGCCTGAAGGCGGTCCACTCCTACTTCGACCGCCGCCCCTACGTCGAACAGGACCCCACCGGGGTGCCGACCTACGTCGAGCAGCACCGCACGCTCGGCGACCGGGTACGGGAGATCGTCGGCGCCGGCTTCGTGCTGCGCGACCTGATCGAGCCGGAGTGGCCGGACGGGCACGACCGGATCTGGGGGCAGTGGAGCCCGCTGCGCGGCAGGCTCTTCCCCGGCACCGCCATCTTCGTCTGCGACAAGCCACGCCACGGGCCGGCGTAGGTCCCCATCCCCATGGCGGCCCGGCGGCCGCCGGAGGTACGAGCCGCTCGCCGGGACCGCCGACCACCCGAAGGTGGGGCACCCGTTCCCGGTGGCGTTCACCGACCGCCGGGACCACCCCGTGCCCGCCCGGTTTCCCCCGGCCGGACCGCGGGTAGGCCCCGGTATGCCGGAGCGGAGGAAGCTGCACAGGGGCGACCGGGTCAGCTGGCGCAGCCACGGTTCCCGCGCGCACGGCACGGTCCGGGAGGAGATCACCGAACGGACGTACGCCGCCAAACGGACGGTCGCCGCGTCGAGGGAGAATCCGCAGTACCTGGTCCGGACCGACGACGGACGCGAGGCGGTGCACAGACCGGAGGCGCTCCACGATGAGTAGCCGCGACGACGGACGCGACGTGGTCCGGGAGTTCCGGGACGCGGTCAACATGAGTCCCGGCGAGCTGCGGCGGTGGCTGGACAGCGACGACTCCAAGGCGGTCGGCTGGCACCGCGACGGCGGCGAGTCGGTCGGCCACCGGTCCGGACGCCGCATCGTCGACCTGCTGCGCAAGCGGACCGACCAGTTCACCGAACGCGACCTCGCCCACATGCGCAAGGTCATCGGGTACGTCCGCCGCCACATGGCCCAGCGGCCGGCCGGGGACGTCCGGGACACCCGCTGGCGGTACTCCCTGATGAACTGGGGCCACGACCCGTTGAAGGGGCCACTCCCGCCCCCCGGAGGGCCGTCCCGCAGGGCGCTGGAGCGGCGCCGGGCCGCCCCCCGGTCGACGCGGCGGGGCCGGCGGTCCTGACCGGCGCCGCACGGCCGACCGCCCCGACCGGCGGCGGACGCGGGGGTCAGTGGCCGGCGCTGTTCCAGTCCGGTCCGACGCCGACCGAGACCTCCAGCGGCACCGACAGCGGATAGGCGCCCCCCATCTCCCGGCGGACCAGCTCCTCCAGCACCGCGCGCTCGCCCGGGGCGACCTCGAAGACGAGCTCGTCGTGGACCTGCAGCAGCATCCGGGACCGCAGCCCGGCCTCACGCAGCGCGGTGTCGATGCGCAGCATCGCCACCTTGATGATGTCCGCCGCCGAGCCCTGGATCGGGGCGTTGAGTGCCATCCGCTCGGCCATCTCACGCCGTTGCCGGTTGTCACTGACCAGGTCGGGCAGGTACCGCCGGCGGCCGAGGATGGTCTCGGTGTAGCCGTCGAGCGCCGCCCGCTTCACCACCGACTGGAGGTAGTCGCGGACCCCGCCGAACCGGCTGAAGTACTCCTCCATCAGCTCCCGCGCCTCGTCGGCCGGGATACCGAGCTGCTGGCCGAGGCCGTACGCGCTCAGGCCGTACGCCAGGCCGTAGTTCATCGCCTTGATCTTGCGCCGCTGGTCACCGGTGACCTCGGCCACCGGCACCCGGAAGACCGAGGACGCGGTCGCCGCGTGGAAGTCGGCACCCGAGTGGAACGCCTCGATCAGTGCCGCGTCGCCGGACAGGTGCGCCATGATCCGCATCTCGATCTGGCTGTAGTCGGCGGTGAGCAGGCACTCGTAGCCCGGCCCCACCACGAACGCCCGGCGGATCCGCCGGCCCTCCTCGGTGCGGATGGGGATGTTCTGCAGGTTGGGGTCGGTCGAGGAGAGACGGCCGGTCGCCGCCACCGTCTGGTGGAAGGTGGTGTGGATCCGGCCGTCGTCGGAGACCGACTTGAGTAGCCCGTCGACGGTCGACTTGAGCCGGGCCACGTCCCGGTGCCGCAGCAGGTGCTCCAGCAGCGGGTGGGGATTCTGGGCGTACAGCCACTGCAGGGCCTCGGCGTCGGTCGTGTAACCGGTCTTGATCTTCTTGGTCTTGGGCAGTCCCAGCTCGGTGAAGAGGATCTCCTGCAACTGCTTCGGGGAGCCGAGGTTGAACTCCCGGCCGACCACCTCGTACGCGGCCTGGGCCACCGCCTTGACCTCACCCGCGAAGTGCGCCTCCAACTCCGACAGGTAGTCGGTGTCGGCGGCGATGCCGGTCCGCTCCATGGCGGCGAGGACCTCGACCAGCGGCAGCTCCACCTCGGCGAGGAGCCGGGTCGACCGCTCGCCGTCCCGGGACAGCTCGCCGGCGAGCGCGTCCACGAGATCCAGGGTGGCGCGGGCTCGCAGCATCAGGTTCTGCTCGACCTCGCCGTCGTTGCCCATCCCCTCGAAGGTGAGCTGCCCGGTGTCGGGGGTGTCGACCCGCAGCTCCCGGTGCAGGTACCGCAGGGCCAGGTCGGTCAGGTCGTACGAACGCTGGTCCGGGCGGGCCAGGTAGGCGGCGAGCGCGGTGTCCCGGGTGACCCCGCGCAGCGTCCAGCCGTGCGCCGCGAACGCCAGCCGCGCCGGCTTGCTGTCGTGCAGCACCTTGGGCCGGGACGGGTCGGCGAGCCAGGCCGCCACCGCCGCCTCGTCGGCCGGATCCAGCGCGGCGGGATCGAACCAACCGGCGGCACCGGTCGCGGTGGCCAGCGCCACCCCGGTCAGCGCCCCCGTCCCCCGGCCGAAGGTGCCGGCCACGGCCACCCCGACCGGGGTGCCCGCCGGGACGTGTTCGGCCAGCCAGCCCGCCACCTCGCCGACCCCGAGGATCCGCCCGTCCAGGTCGAACCCGGCCTCGGCCTCCGGCTCCGCCGACTCCAGGTACTGGTAGAGCCGGTCCCGCAGGACGCGGAACTCCAGGGCGTCGAAGATCCGGTGCACGGCCTCCCGGTCCCAGCCGGGCCAGCGGGTGTCCTCCGGTCCCAGCGGCAGCTCCAGGTCGGAGACCAGACGGTTGAGCTCGTAGTTGCGGATGACGTCGGAAAGCCGCGCCCGCAGGTTCTCCCCGGCCTTACCCCTGATCTCGTCGGCCCGGGCCACCACGCCCTCGACGCCGCCGTACTGGTTGATCCACTTCGCCGCGGTCTTCGGGCCGACGCCGGGCACCCCCGGCAGGTTGTCGCTGGTCTCACCGACCAGCGCCGCCAGGTCGCGGTAGCGCTCGGGGCCGACGCCGTACCGCTCGGTGACCGCCGCCGCGTCCATCCGGGCCAGGTCGGAGACCCCCTTGCGGGGGTAGAGCACGGTGATCCGGTCGTCGACGAGCTGGAAGACGTCCCGGTCCCCGGTGCAGATCAGCACCGTCATGCCCTGGTCACGGGCCTGGCAGGCGAGGGTGGCGATGACGTCGTCCGCCTCGTAGCCCTCCTTGTCCACCACCGGGATCCGCAGGGCCGCGAGGACCTCCCTGACCAGGCTGACCTGGCTGGCGAACTCGGCCGGGGTCTCGCTGCGGCCGGCCTTGTAGTCCGCGTAGCGCTCGGTGCGGAAGGAGCGGCGGGAGACGTCGAAGGCGACGGCGATGTGCGTCGGCTGCTCGTCCCGCAGCACGTTGATCAACATGGAGGTGAAGCCGTACACCGCGTTGGTCGGCTGCCCCGTGGTGGTGGAGAAGTTCTCGACCGGCAGGGCGAAGAAGGCCCGGTAGGCCAGGGAGTGGCCGTCGAGCAGGAGCAGGCGCGGCGTTGAGGCTGTCACGATAGGCGACTCTAGTCGCCGACACCGACAGACCCGGAACCGGAACCCGTCGGGCCCGGCGCCCACGCCGGGCCCGACGCACGGTCACAGCACCTTGGCGAGGAACGCCCGGGTCCGCGCGTGCCGCGGACTGGCGATGACCTCGCGGGGAGGCCCGGACTCCACCACCACGCCACCGTCCATGAAGACCAGCAGGTCGCCCACCTCGCGGGCGAAACCGATCTCGTGGGTCACCACGATCATGGTCATTCCGTCCCGGGCCAGGCCCTTCATCACGTCCAGGACCTCGCCGACCAGTTCCGGGTCCAGCGCGCTGGTCGGCTCGTCGAAGAGCATCACCTTCGGCTGCATGGCCAACGCCCGGGCGATCGCCACGCGCTGCTGCTGGCCACCGGAGAGCTGCCCGGGATAGGCGTCGAGCTTGGCGGCCAGGCCGACCCGGTCGAGCAGTTCGACCCCCCGTTCGCGGGCCACGGCGCGGGGTTCCCGGCGGACCCGTACCGGCGCCTCGATCACGTTCTCCAGCACCGTCATGTGCGGGAAGAGGTTGAACCGCTGGAACACCATGCCGATCGACCGGCGCTGCGCCACGACCTCCTTCTCCCGCAGCTCGTACAGCTTGCCGCCGCGCTCGCGGTACCCGATGAGCTCGCCGTCGACCCAGATCCGGCCGGCGTTGATCTTCTCGAGGTGGTTGATGCAGCGGAGGAAGGTCGACTTCCCCGACCCGGACGGGCCGAGCACACAGCAGACCTCGCCGGAGCGCACCTCGAGGTCGACCCCGCGCAGCACCTCCACGTGGCCGTAGGACTTGTGCACGTTCTCGGCCCGCACCATCACCTTCGGGGCGGCCGCCGGCCGCGCCGCCTGGGCCGGGATCGTCGCACCGGTCATGGGATCGCCTCCGTGTCCCTGGCCCCGCCGCCGTCGCCGGCCGGGGCGGCGCCACGCAGTCGGAACCGGGCCGGACCGGTCCGGCCGTAGCCCCTGCCGAAGTGCCGCTCCAGGAAGTACTGGCCCACCAGCAGGACGCTGGTCAGCAGCAGGTACCACAGGCAGGCGGCGACGTACATCGGGAAGATCTGGAAGGTCCGCTTGCCCACCGCGTCGAGCTGGAAGAACAGCTCCATGCTGACCGGCACGTACATCAGCAGTGACGTGTCCTTGAGCATCGCGATGGTCTCGTTGCCGGTGGGCGGGATGATCACCCGCATCGCCTGCGGCAGCACCACCCGGCGCAACGTCTGGGCCCGGGTCATGCCCAGCGCCCCGGCCGCCTCGGTCTGCCCGGGGTCCACCGACTGGATGCCGGCGCGGACGATCTCGGCCATGTAGGCGGCCTCGGAGAGCGCCAGCCCGAGCAGCCCGGCCATGAATCCGCTCAGCAGGTCCCGCGAGTCGAAGCCGAACAGCCGCAGCTCAAGACCGTCGATGCCGAACAGCTTCCCGATGTGGGTGTCGAAGGGCACCCCGAACTCGATGCGGTTCCACAGGATGCCGATGTTGCCGAAGACGGCCAGCAGCACCAACCGGGGTACCGCGCGGAAGAACCACGTGTAGAGCCAGGCGACGGAACGCAGGATCGGGTTGGGCGACAGGCGCATGATCGCGACCACCACCCCGAGTGCCACCCCGATCAGCATCGCGCTGACCGTCATGAGCACCGTTCCGCGGACCAGACCGTCGATGATCGGCGGCCGGAACATGTGGTCGATCATGAACGACCACTGGAACGCGTCGTTGGTGAGCAGCACGTGCAGGAACATCGCGGCCAGCACGGCCAGCACCGCGACGGCCACCCACCGTCCGGGGTGACGGACGGGCACGGCCTTGATCGGCTCCGGCCGTGCCCGCTCCGTGGCGGTTTCCTCGGCGGTCATCTCACGGGTTGATCGCCGGCTCGGTGATCGCCCCGTCGGCGACCTGCCACTTCTCCAGCACCGCCCGGTAGGTCCCGTCCGCGATCAGCGCCTTGGTCGCGTCCCGCACCGCCTCGGCGAAGGCCAGCTGGTCCTTGGCGACCACGTAGCCGTACGGGGCGGCGTCGTACATCTTGTCCAGCAGCTCGAGCTGGCCGTTGGACTGGGTGACCGCGTACGCCCCGACCGGGTAGTCGGCGAGCATGGCGTCGTCCTTGCCGGACACCACCGCGGCGGTCGCCGCGTCCTGACCCGGGAACTGGTCGATGACGATCGCCGGCTTGCCCGCGTCGGTGCACGCCTTCGAGCGCGCCTGGATGTCGTCGACCTGGACGGTGTCCTTCTGCACGGCGATCTTCTTGCCGCAGGCGTTGTCCAGCGTCACCCCGGCCGGGTTGCCCTTCCGGGTCACCCACTGGGTGCCGACCTCGTAGTAGCTGACCATGTTGGCCTGGGCCTTGCGCTCCTCGTTGATGGTGAACGACGAGACGCCGACCTCGTACTTGCCGGAGTTGACCCCGGTGATGATGTCGCCGAAGTTCGCCGACACGAACTCGGCCTTCAGCCCGAGCTTGGCGGCGACGGCGGTGAAGAGTTCGACATCGAAGCCGACCACGGTCTTGCCGTCGGTGTCGAGGAACTCCGCCGGGGCGTACGACGAGTCGGTGCCAACAACGATCTTGCCGTCGGCCTTGATCGCGTCCGGCACCCTGGCCGCGAGGTCCGCGTCCACCGACGCGGACACCGACGGGCCGGCGCCCGGGGTCTCGGCGCTCTCCTGCTCACCACAGGCGGCAAGGGACAGGCCGAGCAGTGCGGCTCCGGCGACGCCGAGCACCGCACCGCGCCGGCCTCTCATGGTCGAAAACATGAACTCCTCCTGGTTACCAAACGGGCGAGGCCGGCTAGGCCACCCCCAGGTACGCCTCTTTCACCGCGGGGTCGTGCAGCAGCTCGGCACCGGTGCCGCTCTTGACGATCCGCCCGGTCTCCAGCACGTACGCCCGGTGCGCCCGAGCCAGCGCCTGCTGGGCGTTCTGCTCGACGAGCAGGATCGTGGTGCCCCGGGAGTTGATCTCCGTGATGATCGAGAAGATCTGCTGGATCAGCATCGGCGCCAACCCCATCGAGGGCTCGTCGAGCAGCAGGAGCTTCGGCCGGCTCATCAGGGCCCGGCCGACGGCGAGCATCTGCTGCTCACCGCCGGAGAGGGTGCCACCGGGCTGCTTGCGCCGCTCGGCGAGCCGGGGGAAGAGCTCCAGCACCCGGTCCAGGTCCCGGGCCACCTCGGCCCGGTCCTGCCGGGTGTAGGCACCCATCTCCAGGTTCTCCATGACGGTCATCCCGGGGAAGATGCCCCGCCCTTCCGGCGCCTGGCAGAGTCCTCGCCGGACCCGCAGGTCCGCCCGCAGCCGGGAGATGTCCTCGCCGTCGAAGCGGATCCGCCCCGCGGAGATCGGCCGGATGCCGGAGATCGCCCGCATCGTCGTGGTCTTGCCGGCACCGTTCGCGCCGATCAGGGCCACGATCTCACCCTGGTCGACGGTGAGACTGATCCCGTGCAACGCCTGGATGCGCCCGTAGTGAAGGCTGACGTTCTCGAGCTCAAGCAGCATCTTCCGGCACTCCGAGGTAGGCGGCGATCACCCGTGGGTCCTCACGAACCTCGGCGGGGAGCCCTTCAGCGATCTTCTTTCCGAACTCCAGCACGACGATCCGGTCGGTCACGCCCATGACGAGGCGCATGTCGTGCTCGATCAGCAGTACCGTGATGCCCTCGTCCCGGATCTTGCGGATGAGCTGGAGCAGTTCCTCCTTCTCCGCGGGGTTGAAGCCCGCCGCCGGCTCGTCCAGGCACAGCAGTACCGGATCGGTGGCGAGCGCACGGGCGATCTCCAACCGGCGCTGCTCGCCGTACGACAGGTTGCGGGCCATCTCGTGCATCCGGTGCCGGATACCGACGAAGTCCAGCAACCGCTCGGCCTTCTCCCGGCCGTCACGCTCCTCCCGCCAGTGCCGGGGCAGCCGGAACAGCGCGGAGATCACGCTGGTCCGGTGGTGGGCGTCCGCTCCGACCTGGACGTTCTCCGCGGCGGTCATGTCCGGGAAAAGACGGATATTCTGGAACGTCCGGGCCATGCCCATCCGGGTGATCTGGTGGCGCTTCTTCCCGGTGATCCGCTCGCCCCGGAACCGGATCTCCCCCTCGCTCGGGCGGTAGATGCCGGTCATCGCGTTGAAGCAGGTGGTCTTGCCGGCACCGTTCGGGCCGATCAGACCCAGGATCTCGCCCTTGTACAGGGTGAAGTTGACCCTGTCCAGCGCCACCACACCACCGAAGCGCAGGGTGACGTTGTCCACCTCGAGCAGCGGCTCACGACCGACCCCCGTCGTGTGCCCGACGGTCGGCGCGCCCTGCGGAGCGGCCGGGCCGGCCTGCGCCGGCACCACCGGCCTCTGCCCCGTCTCAGCCACCGACGATCACCTCCTTGCGTCGGTCCTTGAGCTCCGCCGCCCGTCGGCGGCTCGGGATGAGGCCCTGCGGACGGAAGATCATCATGATGATGAGGATCACGCCGAAGGCGAGGAAACGGAACTCGTACAGCTCGACACCGAACACCTCGATGCCGCGGAACCGCTCGATCAGGTACGCCACCAGGCCGCCGCCGACGATCGCGCCCACGATGTTGCCGGAGCCGCCGAGGATCACCGCGGCCAGGATGATGATCGAGTTGAGCAGCTCGAAGTTCTGCGAGTTGACGAAGTTCTGCTTGCCCGCGTAGAGCGCCCCGGCCAGGCCACCGATGGCCGCCCCGATGGCGAACGCCCACAACTTGAACTTGAACGTCGGCACCCCCATCAGCTGCGCCGCGTCCTCGTCCTCCCGGATCGACACCCAGGCCCGGCCTACCCGGCTGTGGGTCAGGTTCCGCACCCCGAACACCACGAGCAGGATCAGGGTCAACACCAACCAGTAGTACGGGCGGGGGTCCAGCACACCGAAGATGGGCCGACCGTCGGCGTAGTGGCCGGGCGGGTGCGGGATCTGGTTGAACCCCCGCTGTCCCTTCAGGAACGAGGAACTCGTCGCGGCGATCCGGATCATCTCGGCGAAGCCGAGGGTGACGATCGCCAGGTAGTCGCCGCGCAACCGCAGGGTCGGGGTACCGAGCGCGACGCCGGAGACCGTCGTCAGCGCGATCGCTATCGGCACCACGGCCAGCCAGGGCCACAGGGTCTTGATGTCGCTGCTCGGCGAGGTCAGCACCGCCACGGTGTAGGCACCGACCGCGAAGAACCCGAAGTAGCCGAGGTCCAGCAGGCCGGCGAAGCCGACCACGACGTTGAGCCCCACCGCCAGCAGGACGTAGATGGAGACCGTGAACAGCACCTGGCCGAAGTTGGACTCGGTGGTCGGGATCGGCCCGAGGTACTGGTAGAACTCCTTGTTCGGCAGGGCGTAGAAGAAAACGATCACCGCGGCGAGCACCGCCCACCGCACCCAGCGCGGCGCGGCCCGCCACCGGTCACCGGCAGCCTGCCGGAAGGTTCGAATTCGTTCCGTGATGCCGCTCATGCCTCTGCTCCACTTCGCCCGGCGCCGTGCCACAGCCCGGTCGCGCTGGACGGGATGGTCCATCCGCTCCGCCCGCTCACGCCCGCGCCCTCCCCAGCGACTCGCCGAGCAGCCCGGTCGGCCGGAACATCAGCAGCACGACCAGCACCACGAAGGCGGCGAAGTCCTTCCACTGCGTACCCAACAGGCCCGAGGCGTAGTTCTCCACCAGGCCGAGCAACAGCCCGCCGAGCAGGGCGCCCCGCAGGTTGCCGATACCTCCGAGGACCGCCGCGGTGAACGCCTTGAGGCCCAGCAGGAACCCGACGCTGTAGGTCAGCGCGCCGATCCGGATGTCGTACAGCATCCCGGCGACCCCGGCCATGGTTCCACCGGCGATGAACACCAGCAGGATGGTGCGGTCCCGGTTGACGCCCATCAGCGCCGCGGTGTCCGGGTCCTGCGCCACCGCCCGGATGCCCCGCCCGAGTCGGGTGCGGTTGATGAAGATGTCAAGGCCGACCATCATCGCCAACGCCGCGCCGATGATCAGCACCTCCATGATCCGGACCGGTGTTCCGGCGATGTGGAACAGCGGCTCGTTGCTGACCAGGTTCGGCACCCCCTGCGGCAGCCGGCGGGTGAAGATGCCGAAGGCTTCGGAGATGGCGATCGAGGCGCCGATGGCGGTGATCAGGAATGCCAGCGGTGGCGCGTTGTGCCGACGCAGCGGCCGGTAGGCGATCCGCTCGATCACGGTGGCGGTCAGCGCCGAGGCCAACGCCGCCACCACCATGGCGATCAGAAGGTACAGCACTATCGAGCCGAGCCCACTGACCTCGGAGTCCTGGTTGAGACCCAGAACGCCCCAGGTCCAGATGGCTGCGAAGGCACCCGAGATGAAGACCTCGGAGTGCGCGAAGTTGATGAGTCTCAGGACGCCGTAAACCAGGGTGTAGCCAAGCGCGACCAAGGCGTAGATGGCACCCTGGGCCAGGCCCGTCGTGGTGAGTTCTCCGAAGTGGGAGAACAGTCCGTCGAAGTCCACCGGATCGTGCTCCAGGTTTGGCTTGGGGCGATCCCGGGTGCGGCCGGGCACGGTCGCTGTCGGCCGCACCCGGGATCGTCAGCAAACAAACGGGTCAGGCCTTCGGGATTTCCTGATCCGGCACGACCTGGCCGCCCTGGACCTTGTACGCCCAGACCTTGACCTGGGCGGGGTCGAGCTCGCCCTTGTCGGTGAACTTGTAGCTCGCCGCGACGCCCTCGCCCGTGTAGCCCCGGACGAACTCCAGCAGGTCGGCACGGGTCTTCTTACCGGCCTTGATCCCGGCGAGCAGGATGTTCGCCGCGTCGTACGCGGTGTCGCTGTAGGTGCCCGGTTCGCTGCCGTTCAGCGCCTTGAAGTCGCTGACGAAGCTGCCCCGGGCCGCGGTGGCCGGCTGGCACGGGCAGGTGAGGATGGTGCCCTCGGCCGCCGCCTGGCCGGCGGTGGTGATGTAGGCCGGGTCGTTGACACCGTCGCCGGCGACCAGCGGCGCCGTCACGCCCGCGTTGGTGAGCTGCTTACGGATCAGTCCGGCCTCCTGGTAGTAGCCGCCGTAGAAGACGGCGGTCGCACCGGAGTTCTTCACCTTCGTCACGACACCGGAGAAGTCGCTCTGCTTCCCCTCGCCCTGCACCTTGTCGGAGCCGACGACCGCGGGACCGAGCACCTTCTTGACCTCGTCGGCCAGGCCCGCGCCGTACGCGGACTGGTCGTCGATGACGAAGACCTTGTCGGACTTGAGCACGTTCTTGATGTACTGGCCGGCCGCCGGGCCCTGGCTCAGGTCGTTGCCGACCACCCGGAAGAACGTCTTCCAGCCCTGGTCGGCCAGGCTCGGCCGGGTGGCGGAGGGCGTGATGTGCACCAGGCCGGCCTCGGCGAACAGCGGGTTCGCCGCCTCGGACTCACCGGAGTAGGCCGGGCCGACGATACCCAGGATCTTCTCGTCGTCGATCGCCCGCTGGGCCAGCTGCGGCGCCTGGTCCGGGCTGCCCTGCGAATCGAGCTCCACCAGCTCGACCTTGCAGTCCGGGTTGGCCTTGTTGTACTGATCGACGGCGAGTTTCACGCCGTTGTTCTCGTTGATACCGAGCGCCGCGGACGAACCCGTCAGCGCGCCGAAAAAGGCGATTTTGTAGCCGCAGGCGCCATCGGCAGCATCGTCCCCGCCGCCGGAGCAGGCCGCTCCACCAGCGACAAGCGCCACCAGGGCAACGCCACCGAGTACGCGTGCCAACCTCTGCCTCAAGGCTCGAACCCTCCTCCGTCCGAAGGCCCAAACCACCCGTTGCCAATTGGCCATTGGCAAGTTGTCGCGGGATGGTTGAACCAGACCGTCGTCGCGGTCTGGGGCCGGACGTTATCTCACCCGCCGGTGGCGCCGATAGACCCGTGCGAGCGCGTTGACCTAAACGTTACACGGCGTGGCCGACCGGCCCCACCGGCTGTAAGAGCGCGGCGCCCGGCGGAGGGCCGCACATCCCGGTACGCACGGCAGCAGTGCCTCCGACCTCGGTCGTTACCGATCCGGCGTCCACGCCCACCACAACCGCGGGCCCGTCCCGTCGTCGACGGCGACCAACAAACGGTGATCGTGGGCGGCGAGCGCGACCGTCCGTCCCCCGCCGGAGGGCAGCTCCGCCGCCGGCCCCGGCGGTTCCCGCCAGGACCCGCCCGCGTCCCGGGAGACCCAGAAACGGTGACGTTCACCGTCCGAGACCGCCGCCCAGAGTTCCCCGTCGAGTACGGCGAGGTCGGCGACGCTGCCGGCACCGCCGCCGATCCGGCCGAAGTGACCCACCTGGGCCCAACCCCGACCCTCGTCACGCCAGACGCCGAACGTCGCGCCCCGCGGTCCGACCGCCACCGGGTGTCCGTCGACGACGACCACACGCTGGAGTTCGTCGTACCCGGTCACGCCGGGCACCTCGCGCCGCTGCCAGGACAGCCCGTCCCGGGAGACCCAGGCCAGTGGGTCCCGCTCGGGCCGACCGGTCCGCCCGATCCCACCGACGACCAGCCAGCCGTCCGGCCCGGCGACGGCGTCGTGGGCCCAGGTGCGGCCCTGTGCGTCACTGGCGAGCCCGGGCGCGGCCTCGACGAGGTCGACGTCGGCGGGGTCCGTCGCCCGCCAGACGGCGGCGCCGCTGACCCGGTTGCCGACGATCAACCAGCCGGCCGGGCCGGCGGTGATCCGGCCGACGCTCGCCGCCGTCGGGCCGCCGAACAGCTCGAACGGTGCGGGTACCTCGGTCAGGGTCCGGTCCCCGGTCTGCCGCCAGCCGGTGACCCGGGGATTGCCGTGTACGCCCCCGCTCCGCGCGCCGAGCGCCGCCAGGAGGCCGTCGCGGCAGGCCGCGGTGTACAGCACCGCGGCCCGTCCGTAGTGGCTGTCGGCCCGCACGACGAACGGCTGCCAGGACCGACCGTCGGGGCTGCGCCACGCCATCGGCCGGGTGGCGCCGTCGGCGGCGACCTCGGCACCCACCAGGACCCAGTGGCCTCCGCGGTACACCACCTGCCGCACCGACACCCGGCCGGTGTCGCCGTCCGGCGCGGGCGGTGGCAACGCCACCCACGTCGGATCCGGTCCGGCGCCCTGGCCCTGTCCCGGTGCCGGTCGGTGACAGCCGGCCACCGTCAGCGCGGTCAGCGCGGCGACCGCGGCGGCGGCACGGATCCCGGGGAGCACGCCCGACCGCAGGGGGGATTCCGCGGCGCGTCAGCCGGCCGAGGTGGTCCCGGTGCCGGCCTCCTCCGCCAGGATCCGCTCGGCGACCTCCTTCATGGTCATCCGGTGGTCCATCGCGGTGCGCTGGATCCACTTGAAGGCCTGCGGCTCGGTCATGCCGTACGTCGTCATCAGGATGCCCTTGGCACGCTCGACGAGCTTGCGGATCTCCAGCCGGTCGGTCAGCCCGGCGACCTCGGCCTCCAGGGCGGCGATCTCCGAGTAGCGCGACAGCGCGATCTCGATCGCCGGCACGAGGTCGCTCTTCTGGAACGGCTTGACCAGGTAGGCCATCGCTCCGGCCGCCCGGGCCCGCTCGACGAGGTCACGCTGGCTGAACGCGGTCAGGATGACGACCGGGGCGATCCGACCGCCGGCGATCCGCTCCGCCGCGGCCAGCCCGTCCATGATCGGCATCTTGATGTCGAGGATGACCAGGTCGGGCTTCAACTCCTCGGCCAGGCGCACCGCGGTCTCGCCGTCGCCCGCCTCCCCCACGACGTCGTAGCCCTCCTCGACCAGCATCTCTGCCAGGTCCAGCCGGATGAGCGCCTCGTCCTCGGCGATCAGCACCCGCCTGCGCTCGGCACCAGCCTGCACGTCGGCCACGAGCCCCTACCCCCAACTACATCCTTCTCCGACACCAGCCCAGCCGGGTGTCACCGACATCAGCGTAGTGGGTAGTCTGATCAACGCCAGGCCCCTGTAGCCCAACGGCAGAGGCGCGATTCTCAAAAAGTCGACAGTGTGGGTTCGAATCCCACCGGGGGCACCGCCGGACGCCCCCGGGTCCCCCATCCGCCGCCGGGGCGCCCCACCCGGTCCGGCCCGACGACGCGCCGCCCCGGCCCGACCGAGCCGCCACGGCGACGGCCGTGCTCCCGCGCCGCGCCCCGACCGCGGTGACCGGTGGTTCCGGCCGCGGTGGGCACAATCAGCACCGGACCAAACCGAACCGAACCGGGCCGAAGGAGTTCCCCGCATGGGCGGCGACCACCACCTCGTCACACCTCCGGCGCCGCCCCGTCTGAGGAAGATCCTGGTCGCCACGGTGGTCCCCCTGTTCGTCGCCACCTGCGTCGCGACGCTGCTGCTCTGGCCCGGACGGCCGCCGGCCCGGGAGGAGACCGAGCCGGTGCCGCGCCACCACGGCACGGTCACCCGGGTCGTTCTCGAACCGTGTCCGGAACTGCCGGACGTCCCGGAGGCCGACACGCACGAACCGTGCGGCAGGGTCGGCGTCCGGGTCGAGGACGGTCCGGACGCCGGCCGGGAGATCGAGACGTCGATCCCGTCCGGCCCCGGTGCCCCCGAGGTCGCGGTCGGCGACGAGGTCGTCCTGGTCCAGCTCACCGACCCGGCGGATCCCACGGTGAGCAGCTACAGCATCGCCGACCAGCAACGCGGCCGCCCGCTGGTCTGGCTCGTCGTCGCCTTCGCGGTCGCCATCGTCGCGTTCGGCCGCCTGCGCGGCCTGGCCGCCCTGGCCGGACTCGCCGCGAGCTTCACCATCCTGCTCACCTTCATCCTGCCCGCCATCCTCGACGGCAGTCCGCCACTGATGGTCGCCGTCACCGGCGCCGCGCTGATCATGTTCGTGGTCCTCTACCTCACCCACGGCGTGACCACGCAGACCTCCGTCGCGGTCCTCGGTACCCTCGGGAGTCTGCTGCTCACCGGCGTGCTCGGCACGGTGGCGATCGGTGTCACGCACCTGACCGGTTTCGGCAGCGAGGACGCCACCACGCTGTCGTTCCTCGACGCCGACGTGGACCTCCACGGCCTGCTGCTGGCCGGGATCATCATCGGCTCCCTCGGGGTGCTCGACGACGTCACGGTCACGCAGGCGGCGACGGTGGGCGAACTCGCCCGGGCCAACCCGGCGCTGAGCCGACGGCAGCTCTACCAGGCGGCCACCCGGGTCGGCCGGGCGCACATCGCCTCCACCGTCAACACCATCGTCCTGGCCTACGCCGGTGCCTCGCTGCCGCTGCTCCTGCTGCTGGTCGCCGGCGGCCGGGACACCACCGAGATCCTGACCAGCGAGTTCATGGCGCAGGAGATCGTCCGCAGTGCCGTGGCCACGCTCGGCCTGGTCGCCGCCGTCCCGATCACCACCGGTCTGGCCGCGATCGTCACCACCGCCGGACGGGAGCGGACCGCACGGCGGTCGTCACCGCGACCAGCGCGCGAACGGGGTGAGGTCCTGGCCGCCCTCGCCGGCCCGCACTCCTCACCGGACCCACGGCCAGACCCGGCCGGCTGGGAGCCGGAACGCTGAGCCGGGCCCGGCACGCCGGCCGGGACGGCAGGGGCACACGTGGAAGAAATTCGCCGGAGGACAGGTTGCCGTCAGACGTGATCCACGTACCGATGTCCGTCCTCGACCTCGCGCCGGTCGCCGCCGGCACCACGGCCGGCGCCGCCCTGCGGCACACCACCGAGCTGGCCCGGCGTACCGAGGAGCTCGGCTACCGCCGCTTCTGGGTCGCCGAGCACCACAACATGCCGGCGATCGCCTCGTCCGCCCCGGCGGTGCTGCTGGCGCACGTCGCCGCCGCCACCTCGCGTATCCGGGTCGGCTCCGGCGGGGTGATGCTGCCCAACCACGCGCCGCTGGTGGTGGCCGAGCAGTTCGGCACGCTCGAGGCGCTGCACCCGGGCCGGATCGACCTCGGCATCGGCCGGGCCCCGGGGACCGACCAGGCGACCGCGCTCGCGCTGCGGCGGACGGTCGAGGGCCTCGGGGCGGAGAACTTCCCGCAGGAGCTCGCCGAGCTGATCAACTACTTCACCGGGGAGCGCCCCGGGCCGATCACCGCGACCCCGGGCCGGGGCCTGCTGCCCGAGATCTGGCTGCTCGGCTCCAGCGGCTTCAGCGCCCGGCTGGCCGGGCTGCTCGGTCTGCCCTTCTCGTTCGCACACCACTTCAGCGCCGCGAACACCCTGCCCGCGCTGGCCCTCTACCGCGAGAGCTTCCGGCCGTCGCGCTGGCTGGACAAGCCGTACGTGATGGTGGCGGTCAACGTGGTGTGCGCCGAGACCGACGAACGGGCCGAATGGCTCGCCGGACCCGCCGAACTGTCGTTCCTGCGGCTGCGGACCGGTCGCCCGGCGCCGCTGGCGACACCGGAGGAGGCGGCGGCCTACCCGTACACCGACCTGGAGCGGCAGCTCGTCGCCGAACGGCGGGAGGGCCAGGCGCTCGGTTCGCCCGCGACGGTGCGGCGGCAGCTCGGCGACCTGCTGGCTCGGACCGGCGCCGACGAGCTGATCATCTCCACGATGGTCTACGACATCGCCGACCGGGTGCGGTCGTACGAGCTGGTCGCCGAGGAGGTCGTCGGAGGCCTGCGCCGCTGACCGCGTGTGCCGTCTCGCCGTGTCCGCCCCGGTGGCCCCGGCGTGCTCGGACGCCGGCGCCGGCGGCCCGGTGCGCCGCCGGCGCCGGCGCTGTGGTGCGAACCACGACACCGCGGATCGAGCAGCACGAAACACACTCTTCACGGCGGTGTCATCGACTGGCGCCGAAAACGCCCTAATGTTCTTCCCGGTGGTGGTTCGACAAGCGCGATCGGGACGGGTCGCGTGATGTCGCGGTGTGTGTCGCACCGCCCGGCGGGGAGTTGAGCGGCCCCGTCGGGCGGTGCGACGTCGTTTCGTGCCGGGTCGCCACGGCACCGGCCCCACCTGACGCGGTGGCGACCCGGCACGTCCCCCCGGTCTACCGGAGGTAGATCGCCGGGGTCGGCGGGTCCGCCATGCCGTCCCCGATGAAGAAGCTCGGGTGCGGCGGCTGGTTGTAGGCGGTGTTCTGCCAGGCGATCGCCACCCGGTACATCGGGTCGTGCATCAGCGTGTAGATCCGACGGTCAGTCGGGTACGGGGTGCTGTAGATCCGCAGCGCCCGGCTGTCGCTGGTCCGCCAGATCACCTCCTCCCGCCAGTCGCCCAGGATGTCGGCGGAGAGCGCCGGGGTCGCCTTGGTGCCGTTGTTCGCCTCCACCCCGCTGCCGGTGAGCAGCCGGGTCTCGCCGCTGGTGCCGTACTTGTCGATGCGGGTCTGGTCGAGCAGCTCGCGGACCGGGTCACCGTCCCACCAGATGAGGAAGTTGGCCGAGGACGGCTTGCGCCCGATGTTCGCCCCGGACGGGCTGCGCAGCCCGTCGACCGCCGACGACCAGGACTCCGCCCCCGGGCTGCCGGCGTAGATGTCGCCGGAGACGCCCCGGCCGTTGTCCCCGGACGGCGGCGTCGACCAGAGGATCTGCCCGGTGCGGGCGTCGGCGAACCAGGACGACGGTTTCGAGGAGTCCTCACTGACCTTGAAGTACTCCAGTCCGGGCCGGCTCGGGTCGAGGTCGCCCAGGTGCGCGGCGTCGCCGTGCCCGTACCCGGTGTTCCACAGTGGCCTGCCGTCGTCGTCGAGCGCCATCGCGCCGTACACGATCTCGTCCCGGCCGTCGCCGTCGACGTCGCCGACGGTCAGCGCGTGGTTGCCCTGGCCGGTGTACTGGGAGCCGGCCGTGTTGGAGTCGAACGTCCAGCGTCGGGTCAGGGTGCCGTTGCGGAAGTCCCAGGCCACGATCACGGTGCGGGTGTAGTAGCCGCGTGCCATGATCAGCGACGGGCGCTGTCCGTCCAGGTACGCCGTACCGGCGAGGAACCGGTCCACCCGGTTGCCGTAGTTGTCGCCCCAGGACGAGACGGTGCCCCGGGGCGGCTGGTACTCCACCGTGGAGACGGCGGCGCCGGTGTACCCGTCGAACACGGTGAGGTACTCGGGCCCGCTCAGGACGTAACCGGAGGAGTTGCGGTCGTCGGCCGAGGGGTTGCCGATCACCTGGCCGGTGCCGGAGCGGGTGCCGTCGGCGGTCTTCATCGCCACCTCGGCGTCCCCGTCGCCGTCGTAGTCGTACACCTGGAACTGCGTGTAGTGCGCGCCGGCTCGGATGTTGCGACCCAGGTCGATGCGCCACAGCCGGGTCCCGTTCAGGGTGTACGCGTCGATGTACACGTTGCCGGTGTAGCCGGACTGCGAGTTGTCCTTGGCGTTGGACGGCTCCCACTTCAGCACGATCTCGTACCGGCCGTCCCCGTCCAGGTCACCGACGGAGGCGTCGTTGGCCGAGTAGGTGTAGTACTCGCCGCTCGGCGTGGTCCCGCCCGGCGGCACCTGCAGCGGAACGTCGAGGTAGCCGGCGCCGAACTGGAGGGCGGGGGCCGAGGCGGGCTGCTCCGTCCCGTTCACCACGGCCCGGACGGTGTACGACGCCCCGGCCGGTGCCCCGACGTCGAGGTAGTTGGTGGCACCGGTGATCGGGGTGGCGTTGACCCGGGTCGTGCCGCGGTAGAGGTTGAACGCCACCCCGGAGGTCTCGGTGCCGAGCAACCGCCAGGAGACCAGGTTGCCGTTGCCGGAGCGGACGCTGATGAGTCCCCGGTCGAGGTCCTCCATCTGCTTGGCCCCGGGCGGCGGGGACGACGGCGTGGAGGTGGTCGGCGGCGTGGTCGGCGGTGTGGAGGTGGTCGGCGATGTGGTCGGCGGCGTGGAGGTGGTCGTCGGGGTGACCGCGCCGGTGCAGGTGGTGCCGTTCATCGTGAAGCCGGTCGGCACCGGGTTGCTGCCGGTCCAGGAGCCGTTGAACCCGAACGACGTGGCGGCGTTGGTGTCCAGCGACCCGTTGTAGCTGACGTTGGTGGCGGTGACCTGGCCGCCGTTCTGGGTGACCGTGGCGTTCCAGGCCTGGGTGACCTGTTGTCCGGCGGTGTACGTCCAGGCGACGGTCCAGCCGGTGATCGGGTCGCCGAGGTTGGTGAGGGTGACGTTGGCGCTGAAGCCGCCCGGCCACTCGCTGGTGACCTGGTAGTCGACCCGGCACCCGGCGGCGGCCGCCGAGGCGACGACGACACCGACGGACGCGGTGGCGACCAGGACGCCGGCCGTGGTGGCGGCGAGCAGGACGGTGCGCTGTCGTGCGGAGGGCATGACGATCTCCATCGCGAAGGCGGGGAACGCGGTGCGGTGCGCAGGCTCGGCCGGCCGCACCAGCCGGCCTGCCCAGGCCGACGGACCGGGCCGCGCGGGGTGACCGGAGAGGGAGATTCCGGTCGGACACCCGGGACGGGACATGGCTCCAGCGCACCTGGATGCTATGGCAACCCACATTCCCGACGCAACGACCGATGTCGATCTGTGGAGGTTCCGCGCGCCACCGGCGCGGTACGCGGCACGCCGGCGCCACTCGCTAGTCTCGCCGCATGCACCTCGGCACGATCACCGTCCGGCCCCTGACCGACGACGAGCTGGAGCCCGCGTGGCAACTCGGACGGCTGGCCTTCGGCCTCGCCCCCACCCCGCCGCCGACCGCGCTGGGGCCGGTCACCGGACGGACCCGACACGGCGCGTTCGACTCCGCCGGACGGCTGGTCGGCCGGGCCGACGACCTGCACCACGACCAGTGGTGGGCCGGCCGGCGGGTGGCCGCGGCCGACGTGGCCGGGGTCGCGGTGCTGCCCGAGGCGCGCGGCCGGGGCGTGGCCCGGGCCCTCCTCCGCGGGCTGCTGCGGCACGCCCGCGACCGGGGCGCCGCGGTCAGCGCCCTCTACCCGACCGTCACCGCGCCGTACCGCAGCTGTGGTTGGGAGGTGGCCGGCACGCTGCGCGCCGTCGACCTGCCGGCGATGGCGCTGCCCGCCCACCGGCCCGCCCCGGACCTGACCGTTCGCCCCGGCGGCCCCGCCGACCTGCCCGCGGTGGCCGACCTGTACGACGCGGTCGCCCGACACCGCTGCGGCCTGCTGACCCGCCGCGGTCCGGGCTTCGACGACGATCCGGCCCCGACGCGGCTGCCGGAGGGGATCGACGGGCTCACCCTCGTCGAGCAGGACGGGCGGCTGGTCGGGTACGCCAGCTGGGAACGAGGCCAGGGCTACGACCGGCAGGCGGTCCTCACCGTCGAGGACATCTTCGCCACGACGGCCGAGGCCGCCCGGGAACTGATCGGTGTGCTGGCGAGCTGGCGCAGCGTCACCCCGACCATCCGGCTCTGGCCGCTGGCCCACGACGCGATCGCCGCCCAGCTACCGCTGGAACGGGTGACGGTGCACGACGAGCGGATCTGGATGCACCGGCCGGTCGACGTGGTCCGCGCGGTCGCCGACCGGGGCTGGCCGGCCGGGGTGCGCGGCCGGGTCGACTTCGCCCTGACCGACGCCGACGCCCCGTGGAACGCCGGCTTCTGGCGGCTGGAGGTCGACGGTGGAACGGCGCGACTGCACCGGATCCGCGAGGAACCCTCCCTCACCCTCGACGTCCGCGGATTCGCCCTGCTCTACGCCGGCGTGGCCGACGCGTACGCGGTTGCCGAGGCCGGCCTGCTGCGCCCCGCCGGCGGCGTGGACCCGGGACCACTCGACCTGCTCGGCTGCGGCCCTCGGGCCGAACTGCTCGACTACTTCTGACGCACCGTCCACTCCGGAGCCGGCCGGGTCTGTCCGGCGGTGGCCACCGCCGGACAGACCCGGCACCCGTCACGCGCCCAACGCGCTGAGCAGGGCGCTGCCGCCACAGCAGACCAGCACCATCGTGCCGAGCGTGACGAGCATGATCAGGTAGTTCGACCACAGGCCGAAGCGCGTCACGTCGGCGCCCTGGCCGTCGTACACCCGGTTGCGCCACACGCCGAACCGGAAGTTCAGGTGGCTCGCGGCGCCCGGCTGGATGACCACCTCGGTCCGCACCATCGGCAGACCCATGAAGTCGGTGTACTTGACCTCGTGCGTTCCGGCCGGCAACGGGATGTGCCAGGTGACGTTCTCGCCGCCGATCGGCACCTCACGACCGTCGATCTTCAGTTTCGAGGACGCCGACACCGGAACGACGTAGGGACCGCGGTTGACGGTCAGCACGAGCGCGCCGGCGCCTGCCGGCAGCGGAACCGGGTGAGGATAGGCGACCGGTACCGGACCGGGTGTGCCGAAGGGGTGTGTCATGGCACAGCATCGTGGCACAACCGGGACGGTCGCGGGCGCCCGTCGCGGGTCAGCCCGACCGGTGCCGGCGGGACGAGACGACGTCGTCCCGGACGTCCGCGCCCGCGTCCTGGCGCAGCACGGCGCAGCCACCGCCCGGCAGCGTGACGGTCTCCAGACGCCTGCCGGTGAGCAGGTCGAGGCCACGGACCGGAACGGTCTGCGGGGTGTCGCCGTGGTTGAACAGGAACAGCCAGCTCGTCCCGGCGCCGTCGGCACGCCGGACCGCCTCCACCCCGGGTGGCGCCGCCGGGCAGGTCGGCGCCACGCCGGCCGCCTCCGCCACCCGACGCACGAGGTCCCGGTACGCCTCGTCGTCGAGCCGGGTCGAGACGTACCAGGCCACCCCGGCACCGTAGCCGTGCCGGGTCACCGCGGGCCGGCCGGCCACCGACCCACCGGCGTACGTCGTCACCGCGGTGGCGCCGGACAGCCGTACCGGCTCGGACCACAGCCGCCCGGTCGTGCCGTCGGCGAGCGGCACCCGCTCCGCCGGATCGAGCGGGTGGAACTCCTCCACCCGGACGCCGAGGAGATCCCGGAACGCGCCGGGGTGGCCGCCGAGCCGGACGCGGCCGTACTCGTCGGCGATGCCGCTGAAGTAGCTCACCACCAGGTGACCGCCGTCGGCCACGTACCGCCGTATCCGGTCGGCGTTGCGGTCGGAGACCAGGTACAGCGCGGGGAGGACGAGCAGGGCGTACCCGGAGAGGTCGTCGTCGGGGGCGACCAGGTCGCAGGTGTAACCCGCCCGCCACAGTGCCCGGTGTGCCGCCGCGACCTCCGCGGCGTAGTCGAGGTCGGCCGACGGCAGGACCGCGGCCCGCATCGCCCACCCGCAGGCGGCGTCCCAGGCGATCGCCACGCGGGCGGTGACCGTCCCGGCGTCCACCTCGGCGAGTCGGGCCAGGTTCTCGCCCAACGCGACCGCCTCCCGGAAGGCCCGGGTGTCGGGGCCGGCGTGCGGCAACAGTGCGGAGTGGAACAGTTCCGCGCCGCCGCGCGAGGCCCGCCACTGGAAGAACATCGCGCCCCGGGAACCCCGGGCGACGTGGGCGAGACCGTGCCGCAGCAGCCGGCCCGGCTCCTTGGCGTGCATCCGGCCGGGGGTGAGGATGAGGTTCGGGGCGCTCTCCATCAGCAGCCACGCCGGACCGCCGGGGCTGCGCCGGGCCCAGGACCGGGCCAGGTCGGCAGCGAGGGCGGTCTGCTCCTCCGCGCCCGGCCCGGACTCCGTCGGGTAGTGGTCGATCGCGACCAGGTCCACCTCGGCCGACCAGCGGGTGTGGTCGACCGGAACCCAGTCGCCGAGGACGTAGTTGGTGGTCACCGGCACGTCCGGGGTCACGGCCCGCAGCAGGTCCCGCTGCTCGACGTAGGCGGCCAGCAGCTCGTCGGAGACGAACCGGCGGAAGTCCAGCAGCTGGCTCGGGTTGCCGAGGTACCGGGTGGCGACCGGGGGGCGGATCTGCTCCCACGCGGTGTAGTGCTGGCTCCAGAAGCTGGTGGTCCAGGCGTCGTTGAGCGCGTCGAGCCCGCCGTAGCGGCGCCGCAGCCAGCGGCGGAACGCCTCGGCGACGTACGGGCAGTGACAGGTCGTGCCGTACTCGTTGTGGACGTGCCACAGCGCCAGCGCCGGGTGGTCGGCGTACCGTCGGGCGAGGGCGCTGGTGATCCGCCGTGCCGCCGCCCGGTACGCCGGTGCGCTGACGCAGTAGGTGTCGCGGCTGCCGTGGCTGAGCCGAACCCCGTCGGCGGTGACCGGCAGCGCGTCCGGGTGCCGCAGCGAGAACCACGGCGGCGGGGAGGCGGTGGGCGTCGCGAGCGCCACCCGGATGCCGCCCGCGTGCAGCAGGTCCAGCACCCGGTCCAGCCAGTCGAAGTCGTGGCGACCGGGCTCCGGCTCCAGCCGGGACCAGGCGAAGACGCCGACGGTGACGAGGGTGACCCGGGCCCGGCGCATCAGGGCGACGTCCTCCGACCAGGTCTCCTCCGGCCACTGCTCGGGGTTGTAGTCCCCGCCGTAACAGAGCCCGGTCAACCCTCTCGGCCACCGCATCGGCGCCCTCCCCGTGGGATTTTTGTTGGGAGCCCAGTCAAAGTAGGCAGGGTGGATCCCCCTGTCAACGGTCTGATCTCGACCACCAGCACCGACGACTGGGAGCACGCGCTCGTCACCGGCAACGGCCGGCAGGGCGCGCTCTGCCACGGCGGCCCCGCCGCGATCCGGATCACCGTCTCGCACGAGCGGCTCTTCCTCCCGCTGACCCCGCCCCTGGACCCGCCCCCGACGGCCCGGATCCTCGGCGAGCTGCGGTCGCTGCTCGCGGCCGGGCACCACCAGCGTGCCGCCGGGGGCGTGGCCGCGCGGCGAGGTGACCGGGCTGCTCGCCCGGGGCCCGGTGACGGTGCGCCGCCTCGCCTGGACCCCGGAGCGGATCGCGGTGGTGCTGACCGCGCCGGCCGACCGGTCGGTCCGGCTGGAGCTACCAGGCGGCAGACGGTTCCGGGTGGCGCTGACGGCGGGGCGGCCGTACCGGCTGCGGACCCGGCGTTGACAGTTAGTTGGATTACCAAAGAAACTAAACGCACCGCCCACCCGGCCCGCACCCCGACCGCACCCGGGAGCCGAGGAGACCCCATGCCGTACCGACCGCCCCTGGTGCCCCACGAGACCTTCGTCGCCGACCCGCCCGACCTGCCGGTCCGGGCCCCCGGCGAACATGGGCTCTCCGCGCTGACCCGAGCCGAGGTGCTCGGCGTCGACGCCACCGGGGTCAACCTCAAGGCCGGCACCTCCGACGGCGCGTCACTGGCGGTCCGGATCAGCGCCGCCGGCGAGGGCGTCCTGCGGGTACGCCTCAGCGAGGACCCGCAGGCCCGGAGCCGGTCCTCCCGGGCGCTGCAACTGGTGCGTCCGCGGCCGTACGCCGCCGACGTGCGCGTCGACGGCGACCGGGTCCGCGTCGACGCCGGCGCGGTCGTCGCCGAACTGTGCCTCGACCCCTGGCACCTGCGTTTCGTCGACCGCACCGGGGCGCCGCTGGTGGAGCAGAGCCGGGGCGAGTGGGACATCAGCGGCCGACTGCGCAACCTCCCCTTCGGCCGTTCGCTGGTCGACGGCACGGTCGCCGCGTACCACGAGAGTTTCGTCGCCCCCGGCGACGAACGCTTCGTCGGTTTCGGCGAGAAGTTCACCCCGCTGGACAAGCGCGGCCAGCGGGCGTTGATGTGGAACTTCGACGCCTTCGGCAGCGAGTCCGACCGGGCGCACAAGAACATCCCGCTCTACCTGTCCAACCGCGGCTACGGGATCCTGGTGGACAGCGGGATGCCGGTCGAGTTCGACGTCTGCCAGTCGACGCACAGCTGCGTGCAGATCCTGGTGCCGGACGACCTCATCGACTACTACGTCCTCGCCGGACCCACCCCGGCGGAGATCCTCGACCGCTACGACTCCCTCACCGGCCGCCCCGCCCTGCCGCCGAAGTGGGCCTTCGGCACCTGGATCTCCTCCGGTTTCCTCGCCGACAGCCAGGAGCGGGTGCTGGAGCGGGCCCGGCGGATCCGCGAGCGCGGCATTCCCTGCGACGTGCTGCACCTGGACTGCTACTGGCAGGTCGCCGGGGCCTGGTCGGACCTGCGCTGGGACGCCGCGCACTTCCCGGACCCGGCCGGGATGCTGGCGACCCTGGCCGCGCAGGGCTTCCGGGTCTGCCTGTGGATGAACCCGTACCTGATGACCGGCAGCCCGCTGTACGCCGACGCCGCCGCCGCCGGCTACTTCCTGCGCCGACCCGACGGCTCGGTGTACGTCGCCGACACCTGGCACGGCAGCCACCCGGCCGGCGCCATCGTCGACTTCACCAACCCGGAGGCGGTGGCGTGGTTCTCCGGGCTGCTCCGGCCACTGTTGGAGCAGGGCGTCGCCGTCTTCAAGACCGACTTCGCCGAGGGCGTGCCGGCGGACGCGGTGGCCAGCAACGGGATGACCGGGGTGGAGCTGCACAACGTCTACAGCCTGCTGTTCAACGACGTCGTCTCGGCGGTCACCGAGGAGGTCGCCGGGCACCGGATGGTGTGGGCGCGCTCGTCCTACCTCGGCGGGCAGCGGCACGCGGCGCAGTGGAGCGGGGACGTGAACGCGACGTACCCCGCGATGGCCAGCACCCTGCGCGGCGGGTTGAGCCACGGCCTGTCCGGGGTGCCGTTCTGGAGCCACGACACCGGTGGCTTCCACGGCACGCCGACTGCGGACCTCTACGTCCGCTGGGCACAGTTCGGGGCGCTGTCGCCGCTGGTGCGCCTCCACGGCACCACCAGCCGGCTGCCCTGGGACTTCCCGGCCGACGCCGAGCGGGACGCCGTCGACGCGCTCCGGCTGCGGTACCGGCTGCTGCCGTACCTCTACTCGGCGGCGGTGGTGGCGGCGCGCACCGGGACGCCGATGCTGCGGGCGCTGCTGGTCGACTCCCCCGACGATCCGGCGGCGTGGGGCGCGGAACTGGAGTACCGGCTCGGGACGGACCTGCTGGTCGCCCCGATGATCAGCCAGGACGGCACCCGGTACGTCTACCTGCCCGCGGGTGACTGGGTGGACTTCTGGACCGGCGAGGTGCACCCCGGGGGCCGGCATCTGCGGGTGGCCCCGCCCCGGCACCAGATCCCGCTCTTCGTCCGGTACGGCGCGCTGATCCCGGTCGCCCCGCCGGCCGACCGGATCGACGACGGACCGTTCTCCCGGGTCACGCTGCTGAGCTGGGGCGCCGTCGACGCCGAGGTGACCGTTCACGACGTCGACGGTGACACCACCGTCCGGGCCCGCCGGATCGGCGACGAGTTCCGGGTCGAGACAGACGGGCCGCTCTCGATCGACGGGATCGCGTTCGCCCGGGTGCGCGGCGCCCGGCTCCCCACGCGGCTGGTCCGCGACGGCGAGGTCACCGACCCGGTGCGCCTCGACGGGCTGCCGACCGTGTGGGGCTGAAGGTGGGGGCGGGGTGCCCAGGTGGGGGGCGCCCCGCCCCTCCCGCACGCGGCCGGGTGCCGCCGTGGCCCGCCCCGGCACCGGACGGGCCCCGCGGTGCCCGCCGCACACCGGGTCCGCACGGCGGGTTCAGCCGGCCGCGTTCGCCGGCTCGGCGGTCGGCGTCGTCGCCGGCCGCTGCCCGCCCGGTCGGGAGGGCGGACGGAGCACCACCGCCGCGAGGACGAGGGCGCCGACGGCCAGCCCGGCCGCGACGGCGAACGCCAGGCGGTATCCCCCGACCAGGGCCGCCGCCGCGGACGCACCGGAGCCGCGCAGGCTCTCGGTACGCCCGGCGGCGAGGGTGGAGAGCACCGCGACCCCGGCCGCCATGCCCACCTGCTGGGTGGTGTTGAACAGCCCCGAGGCGAGTCCCGCGTCGTCGGCGCGGGCGCCGGACATCCCGAGCGCGGTCAGTGCCGGCATGGCGAGCCCGAACCCGGCGGTGCAGAGCATCACCGGGAGCAGGTGGGTCCGGTAGTCGGCGTGCAGCGGAATCCGGGTCAGCAGCCCGAGCAGGACCACCAGCAGGACCAGCCCGGCCAGCAGGACCCGGCGCTCACCGAACCGCGCGATGAGCCGGGCGGAGACGCCGAGCGAGACGGCGCCGATCACCACCGCCGCGGGCAGCATGGCCAGCCCGGTGTCGGCGGCGGTGTAGCCCAGGACCCGCTGCATGTAGAGCGCGACGAAGACCTGGAAGCTGAAGCAGGCGGCGACCATCATGACCTGGACCAGGTTGGCGCCGGCCACGGCACGTGAGCGGAGGATCCGCAGGGGCATGAGCGGCTGCCGGGCGGTGGCCTGCCGGACCACGAAGCCGGTGAGCAGGAGGAGGGTGAGCAGCCCCAGCCCGAGGGTCGCACCGTTGGTCCAGCCCGCCGCCTCGACCCGGACCACCGCGTAGATGCCGAGCATCAGGCCGGTGGTGACCAGCAGCGCACCGAGGACGTCGGCTCCGGCGGACAGGCCGAGACCGCGGTCCGCCGGCAGGACGGGCAGCGCGACCGCCAGCGCCGCGATGCCGATCGGCAGGTTGATGAAGAAGATCCAGTGCCAGCCCAGCGCGTCGGTCAGCACGCCACCGAGGACCGCACCGAGCGACGCGCCGGCAGCCCCGGTGAAGCTGAACACCCCGATGGCCCGGGCCCGCTCCCGGGGGTCGGTGAAGAGGGTCACCAGGATCCCCAGGCCGACCGCGGTCGCCGCCGCGCTGCCGACCCCCTGCAGGAAGCGGGCGACGATCAGCACCGCCGGCGCCGTGGCCAGGCCGGCCAGCGCCGAGGCGGCGGTGAAGACCGCGGTGCCGGCGAGGAAGACCCGGGTACGGCCGAGCAGGTCGCCGAGCCGTCCGGCCAGCAGCAGGAGGCTGCCGAAGGCGACGAGGTAGGCGTTGACCACCCAGCTGGGGCCGGCGGGCGAGAAGCCGAGGTCGTCCTGGATGGCCGGCATCGCCACCGTCACGATGCTGCCGTCGAGGATGGTCATCAGCGTCGCCGTGGCGATCACCGCGAGCGCGAGCCAGCGGGACCGGGACGGCGGACCAGGCGTCACGGACACGGGTCCTCCTGTCGATCGGAAACGACAGAAGGACGGTAGCAGATAGTTCCGTTGCAGACTATCTGCTAGAGATCTAACTCTCCCGCTGGCGGGCCCGCCGGACCGGCTGGGGCCCCTCGACCGGCTCGGCGAGGTGGCCGGTGGCCAGCCGGGTCAGGGCGCGGACCAGGACCTCCCGCTCCTCGGCCGGGAGCGTCGCCAGCGCCTCCCGGTGCACCCGGTCGACGATCTCCTGGCTGCGCGCGGCGACCCGGGCCCCCTCCGGGGTGACCGCGATGATGCGGGCCCGCCGGTCCGTGTCGGACGGTCGCCGCTCCGCCAGTCCCGCCCGCTCCAGGGCGTCGACGGTGACCACCATCGTGGTCTTGTCCATGTCCCCGAGCTCGGCGAGCTGGGCCTGGGTCCGTTCCTCGGCCAGGGCGTGCACCAGCACACAGTGCATCCGCGCGGTGAGCCCCACCTCGGCCAGGGCCGCCGCCATCCGGGTACGCAGCACGTGGCTGGTGTGGTCCAGGAGGTACGACAGGTCGGGTTCGCTCCGGGTCGGCGCCATGGCGGTCATGCTCCCGAGCATAGGCGCCGCGGGTCACCCCCTGACCGCGCCGACGATCACACCCTTGACGAAGTGCCGCTGCACGAACGGATAGACCAGGACGACCGGCGCGACCGTCACCACCACCGCCATCTTGATCGCCAGCGTCGGCGGCATCGCGGCGCCGACCAGGCCGGAGGTGTTCGGCGACTGCCCGGCCAGGATGAAGCTCTGCAGCACCCGCTGGCTCGGGAACCTCGCGTTGTCGTCGATGTAGAGCAACGCGGTGAACCAGACGTTCCAGTAGCCGACGGCGTAGAAGAGGGCGACCACGGCGATGACCGCCCTGGACAGCGGCAGCACGATCCGGGCCAGGATCCGGAACTCCCCCGCCCCGTCGATCCGGGCGCTGTCGAGCAGGTCGCCGGGAATGTTCTGGAAGAACGCCCGGAGCACCACCAGGTTGAAGACGCTGATCGCGCTCGGCAGGATCAGCGCCCAGAGGCTGTCCTTCAGACCGAGCCCGGTCACCACCAGGTAGCTCGGCACCATGCCGGGATAGACCAGGAAGGTCAGCAGGAAGTAGAGCAGCAGGCCGCGGTGTGCCACCGAGCCGGGGCGGGAGAGCCCGTACGCGGCCAGCACGGTCAGGGTCACGCTCACCGCCGTGCCCACGGTGGTGACCAGGGCGCTGATCCAGAGCGCCCGGGTGACCTGGCCACCGGAGAAGATCGTCACGTACGCCGAGACGTCGATCTCCCGCGGCACCAGCACCAGACCGCCGGCCTCGTCGATGGTCTCGCGCGAGGCCAGGCTGGTGACCACCACCACCCACAGGGGAAGCAACACCGCCAGCACCACACCGGTCAGCAGGCCGCCCCGGGCGACCTGGCCGACCACACTCGGCGGCTCCTCCCAGGCCGGGCGGCGGCTCCGCCCGCGCCGCGCCCCCGCCCCGGCCGTCGTACGTCGGGTCACCGTCATGACCGTGAGTACACCCCCCGCTCGCCGAGGGCGTGGGCGATCCGGTTGGCCGCCAGGATCAGCACCAGCCCGACCACCGCCTTGAACAACCCGGCCGCCGCCCCGTACCCGTAGTTCCCGGTCGTGATCCCCTGGTGGTAGACGAAGGTGTCCAACACCTCGGCGGCCTGCCGGCCGACCGCGTCCCGCTGCAGCAGGAACTGTTCGAAGCCGACCGACAGCGCGTCGCCGAGCCGCAGGATCAGCAGCAGGACGATCACCGGTCGCAGGCCGGGCAGGGTCACGTGCCACAGCCGCCGCCACCGCCCGGCCCCGTCCACCGCCGCCGCCTCGTACAGGTGCGGGTCGATGGTGGAGAGCGCGGCCAGGAAGACGACCGCGCCCCAGCCGGCGTCCTTCCAGACCGCCTCGGCGGTGACCAGCACGACGAACGTGTCCGGATTGGACATGATGTCCCACGGCTGCAGGCCGGCGTCGCGCAGTGTCTGGGCGAGCAGGCCGGCGCCGCCGAACATCTGGACGAAGAACGTCACCACCAGTACCCAGGAGAAGAAGTGCGGCAGGTAGACGACGCTCTGCACGAAGGCGCGCAGCCGCGCGGAGAGGATGCCGTTGAGCACGATCGCCAGGGCGATCGGTAGTGGGAAGTAGAAGACGAGCTGGAACGCGGTTATCGACAGGGTGTTCCAGAACGCGTCCCAGAACGCCGGGTCGCTGAAGAGCGCCTCGAAGTTGCCGAACCCGATCCACGGGCTGGCGAGGAACGCCTGGAGCGGGCTGTCCCCGGCGTACGGGTTGTAGTCCTGGAACGCGACCACGTTGCCGAGCGTGGGCACGTAGTGGAAGACCAGCAGCAGCGCCGCGGCCGGCGCGACCATCACCAGCAGCGGCCAGTCCCGGCGCAGCCGGGCCCGCAGCGGGGGCCGCCGGCCCGGACGGCGCCGGCGGCGTGCGGCCCGGACGTCCCGGCCGGCCCGCCGGGTGTCCGAGCCCGCGGCGGAGGCACCACCGGGACCGACGTCGGGCGTCTCCCACCCCCCGCCGGGGCGGACCGCCTCCCGGGTGCTCATCGTCCGGCGTCGGCCAGCGCCCTGGCACGGAACTCCCGGGCCTCGTCGCCGCCGCCGCTGGTCCGCCACTCCCGGATCACCGTGTCCAGGTCGCGCAGCGGTCGCCGGCCCCGCAGGATGTCCGTGATCTTGTCCTCCGTCGGCACCAGACCGGCCTTGAACCGGGCCGGCATCTCCAGCTTCAGCCCGGCCCACGGGTCCTTCTCCAGGTACCTCACCATCTCGTTGGAGTAGGTCAGCAGGTCTCGCACGTAGTTCGGGGTCTGCGGATAGGGCTGGATCACCGGGCTGCGACCGCTGATGAAGAAGTACTGGTTGGCGATCTCCTTGAAGCCGAGGTCGGTCTTGGCCGGCCCGGCGGCGCCGCGGGTGTGGTGCCGGCCCTCGACGCCGTACTCGCGCAGGTGGAACTCCGTCGTCCCGAACGGCGCCGAGCACCAGTTGATCACCCGGAGCAGTTCCTCGACCCGCGCCCTGCCCAGTCCCTTCCTGATGAAGGTGTAGGAGATCGGGTCGTCGTCTCCCCACACCAGCGGGTCACCGCCGGTGGCCGAGAAGACGGGCACCGGCTGGATGTCGAAGCCGGGGGTGACCTTCTGCTGCTCGGCCTGCATCGGCTGCCACATGCCGAGACCGTCCTGGTGGAAGATGATCCTTCCGCTCTGGAAGAGCTGCTTGGCGTCGGCGCCCCTGCTGGCCACCAGGTCGGGGTGTACCAGCCCCTCCCGGTAGACCCGCGCCATGAACTCGACGGCCTGCCGGAACTCCGGGGTCTCGTACTTGAACTCGGGGGTGCCGTCCGGCCGCAGCCGCCAGCCGTCGTCGGTGCCGGGCGACCGGTAGAACATCTGCACCATCGCGAAGATGTCGGAGAACGCCCAGACGCCCCTCGCCGGATCGGTGACCTGCCTGCCGATCTCGAGCAGCTCGTCCATGCTCGTCGGGTAGCCCAGCCCCGCCCTGTCGAGCAGGTCCCTGCGGCAGAAGAGCGCCCAGGGGAACGGCCCGTCGGTCGGGTTGGGAATCGCCATCAGTCGCTCGTTCCACAGGGCGTTGCGCCAGGCACCGGTCGGGAGGGTGGCCAGCATCGGGTAGGCGGTGATCCGGTCCCCGGCGAGGTGGTCGGTGAGGTCCTCGAAGAGCGCGGCCACCGCGTCGGAGAAGCGCGGCAGCTTGGACACCTCCCACTCCGGCACGCAGAGCAGGTCCGGCACGTCCCGGGCCCCGAGCATCGCGTTGAGCTTCTCGGCGTACGTGTTGCCGTCCTGGACGCTGAAGTTGACCGGCACCCCGAGCTCGGCGTTGACCGCGGCCAGGTAGGCGCTCTGCCCGAGCCCGGGCGGCGCGGGCCCCCAGGCCGGGGTCATCGCCCGGATCTCCTGTCCGCTGCTGCCCGGCCGCTCGGCGACGGCGTCGACCAGGTCGGCCGGGAAGTCGGTGTAGCCGTCGGGCACCGGCCGGACGCCGGCGATGTCCGGCGCGGGTATCCCCGCGGGCAGGGGCCGCTGGTGCGGCAGCAACCCGGCGAGCCTGTCCAGGTTCTGCGCGTCGCCTGTGGACCGTGCCTCGCCGCCGCAGCCGCCGAGCAGGGCACCGCCGACGGTCGCCGCCGCGCCGAGGCCCAGCAGGCCGAGGACGTTTCTCCGGGTGGTGGCGAGGTCCGGGCCGGGTGCTTCCACGGCGCGCTCCCTTCGCTGTCGCGGTACGGCCGCCACGCGGGCGGGACGGGCGCGGCGGTCCGAGGGGGTGGTACCGGGTAGAGTTAGTTAGTCTGGTTACTAAACAAACGTAATCGACGGTGACCGATGCCACAAGATGGCGTGGGCCGGACGCGTCCCGCGCCACCGCAGCACGGACGCGCGTGGCCGGACGGCTCGTGGTGCGGCATGATGGGGCGCGGTCGACCCCGAGAACGCCGGGGCCGCCGTCGTGTGGGGGAGCGGGGACAAATCTTGATCACGACGCAGAGCGGGCCACAACCGGCCGACCTCGCCGACGTGCGGGCCACCAACCTCGCCGTCGTCCTCCGCTTCGTCCGGGCCAACGCGCCGTGTTCCCGCGCCGACATCGCCGCCCGCACCGGCCTGAACAAGGCGACCGTCTCCAGCCTGGTCGCCGAACTGATCGACCGCCGCCTGATCCGGGAGACCGGACTCACCGAGAACCGGATCGGCCGTCCGGCGACCATGCTGGTGCCCGACGGCAGCCCGTACGCGTCGATCGGCCTGGAGGTGGGGCTCGACGAGCTGACCGTCGTCGCCGTCGACCTCGCCGGCACCGAACTGCTCTCCTGGCGGCGAGCCTTCGACGGCTCGTCCGCCTCCCCCGGACGCGCCGTCGGTGCGATCGCCGCGCTGGCCACCCGGGTCGTCAGACGGATCTCCGGGCAGGGGCGCCAGGTGCTCGGCCTCACCGTCGCCGTCCCGGGGTTGGTGGACGCGGCCGGCACCGTCCGGCTCGCCACCGCGCTCGGCTGGCGGGATGTCCCCCTCGGCACGGACCTGCGCCGTGCCCTGCGCGAGCCGGCCTTCGAGCTCGCGGTCGAGAACGACGCCAACCTCGCCGCGCTGGCCGAGTACCGACAGGGCCCGTGGGCCGGGACCGCCAACCTGGTCCACCTGACCGGCGGCGCCGGCCTGGGCGCCGGGGTGATCGCCGACGGGCGGCTGCTGCGCGGCGGGAACGGGTTCGCCGGAGAACTGGGGCACGTGACGCTCGATCCGGCCGGCCCGGCCTGCCCCTGTGGCCGGCGCGGCTGTCTGGAGGCGCTCGCCGGCGTCCCGGCGCTGATCCGTCGGGCGCTGCCGGACACCGCCGAGGACGGTCCGGTCACCGACTTCGCCCCCGAGGTCGACCGGATCCGGACCCGGGCGCGCCGGGGCGACCCGGCGATCCTGGCGGCCCTCGCCGAGACCGGCCGGTATCTCGGGCACGGCGTCGCGCTGCTGGCCAACCTGGTCAATCCCGAGGTGGTGCTGCTGGGCGGCTACTACGCCACCCTGGCGCCGTGGCTGCTGCCGGCGGCCGAGGCGGAGCTGGTCGCCCGTACGCTCGCCCCGGACGCCGGCGGCGCCCGGCTGCTCGCCTCCACGCTCGGCACCGGCGCGGCGGCGGCCGGCGGCGCGGCCCGTACGCTGGAGGCCGTCGACGCGGGCCGACTGCCGCGGCGCGACCCGGGCCCGGACCGGGTTGGTCCCACGTCACCGGGCGGGCAGGTTGCCCGCAGGGTGCCGCACCGCGCGACCAGCCGGCCGGACGGCGCCGACCCGGAGGTCGACCCGGCCGACGACGGCCCCGACGCTCCGTCGGTCCTGGCCGCACCGTCGCGGTCACGCACCGACGCCGGCAGCCCCTGACCTGACCCCTCCGCACGCCACGCCGGCGCGGCGGCCCGTGCCCGACGCGGGCCGGACGCCCGGCGGGGCGTCGTGGCGGTCTGTCCGGCCGGCCGACGCGCCCGTCACCCGCCGCGGGCAGGGAATCGACACCGAACGAACCCTTGACCGGCGGCGTGGCAGGTGAAAATCTCAGACTGCTCCGCCGGGACACGCGGATACGTGACGTCCAGGGCGGAGTTTTCCACCGTGCTTGTCGAAGCGCTTCGACAGCCATGGACGCACCAGCGCACCCACACCCGCCGACACCCCACGCCTCGGCACCACCACCCCCGCCGCCCCGTGCCCGCGGCCCCGCGCCCTCCGGACACGGTCGAGACCAAGGTGATCCAGATGAGTGAAGGGACGTACCGCGACCCCGACCAACCGCTCGACGTACGGGTCGCCGACCTGCTGGGTCAGCTCACCCTCGACGAGAAGGTCTCCCTGCTGCACCAGTACCAGGCACCGATCCCCCGGCTCGGGCTGAACGCCTTCCGGACCGGGACCGAGGCACTGCACGGACCGGCCTGGCTCGGCCCGGCCACCGTCTTCCCCCAGGCGCTCGGGCTGGGCAGCACCTGGAACCCCGGGCTGCTCCGGGCCGTCGGCACCGCCGTCGGCGACGAGGTCCGCGGCCTGCACGCCAAGGACCCGACCCGGGTCGGGCTCAACGTCTGGGCACCCGTGGTCAACCCCCTGCGCGACCCGCGGTGGGGCCGCAACGAGGAGGGGTACGCCGAGGACCCCTGGCTGACCGGCCGGCTCGGCACGGCGTACGCCGAGGGCCTGCGCGGCGACCACCCCGTCTACCTGCGGACCGCACCGACCCTCAAGCACTTCCTCGGCTACAACAACGAGACCGACCGCTGCACCAGCTCCAGCAACCTGCCGCCCCGGGTGCTGTACGAGTACGAACTGCCGGCGTTCCGGGCGCCGATCGCCGCCGGCGCCGCGGTCGCCGTGATGGCCTCGTACAACCTGGTCAACGGACGGCCGGCGCACCTGAACCCGCTGATCGCCACCGAGCTGCGGCGTTGGACGGACGACGAGGTGATGGTGGTCAGCGACGCCATGGCGGTCTCCAACATCGCCGGGGCGCAGCGTTTCCTCCCCGACCATCCGACCGGGTACGCCGCCGCGCTGCGGGCCGGGATCGACAGCTTCACCGAGGACGACGACGACCCCGCACCGACGGTGGCCCGGATCACCGAGGCGCTGCGCCGGGGCCTCGTCACCGAGTCCGACGTGGACACCGCCGTCCGGCGGATCCTCACGATCCGGTTCCGCCTCGGCGAGTTCGACCCACCGGAGCGCAACCCGTACACCGGCATCACCACCGACGTGGTCAACTGCCCGGCGCACCAGGAACTGGCCCGGACCGCCGCCCGACAGTCCATCGTGCTGCTGCGCAACACCGCCGCCGAGCCCGGGGCACAGCCGCTGCTGCCGCTGGACCCGGCACGGCTGCGTCGGGTGGCCGTGCTCGGGCCGCTGGCCGACATCCTCTACGAGGACTGGTACAGCGGCACCCTGCCGTACGCGGTCACCGCCCGCGACGGGCTGGCCGCGCGGCTGCCCGGGGCCCGGATCGACCACCACTGGGGAGCCGACCGGATCGCCCTGCGCACCGCCGAGGGCGTCGTCCGGGCCGCCACCGGGCCGGAGGGCGGCCCGCTGACCCTCGCCCCGGCGGGTGGCGGGTCCGCCCCGGTACCGGCCGACGGCGTCTTCGAGGTCTTCGACTGGGGCCGGGGCGTCCTCGCGCTGCGGGCGGCGGCGAACGGCCGGCACGTCGGCGCCGACGAGACCGGACTGCTGGCCAACGACCGGCCCGGCCCCGGCGGCTGGGTGGTCCGGGAGACGTTCCGGCTCGTGACCCGACCCGCCGGGGACGCCGTGCTGCACCACCTGGCCAGCGACCGGTACGTGCGGGCCGGCGCGGACGGCGTCCTGCGTGCCGACGCCACCGACCCCGCCGACGGCACCGGGTTCACCGTCGACCTGCTCGGCGACGGGGCCGCCGAGGCGGCCGACCTGGCCCGCGGGGCCGACGTCGCCGTGGTGGTGCTCGGCAACCACCCGATGGTCGGCGGCCGGGAGACCGAGGACCGTGCCGACCTGGCGCTGCCGGCGGCGCAGGAGGCGCTGCTGAGGGCGGTACGGGCGGCCAACCCGCGCACCGTGCTGGTGCTGAGCAGCAGCTACCCGTACGCGATCACCTGGGCCGACGGGCACGTGCCGGCGATCTGCTGGTCGGCGCACGGCGGGCAGGAGTACGGCCACGCCCTGGCCGCCGTGCTCTGCGGCGACGCCGACCCGGGCGGCCGGCTGACCCAGACCTGGTACCGCGACGCGGCCGAGCTGCCCGACCTGTTCGACTACGACGTGATAGCCAGCGACGCGACCTATCTCTACTATCGGGGCACCCCGCTCTACCCGTTCGGCCACGGGCTGAGCTATGCCGAGTTCGTCTACTCTGACCTGCGACTGAGCGCGGACGAGCTGGACGCGGACGGAGAGATCGAGGTCAGTGTGCGGGTGACCAACGTGGGTTCCCGACCGGGCGACGAGGTGGTCCAGCTCTACACCCGGCAGCGGCGGTCCCGGGTCAAGCAGCCACTGCGTCAGCTGCGCGGCTTCGCCCGGGTGACGCTCGCCCCGGGCGAGCAGACCACCGTCCGGCTGCCGCTGCGCGCCGCCGACCTCGCCCACTGGGACGTCGTCCAGGGGCGCTACGTCGTGGAGGAGGCCCGGCACACCGTGGCGGTCGGCCGTTCCAGCGCCGACCTCCGGCTGACCGCGACCCTGACCGTACGCGGTGAGACGGTCGGGCCCCGCGCGCCGCTGTCCGGCCCGCTGCGGGCGATCGACCACGACGAGTACGCCGGCACCGGCGCGGTGCCGGACGGCCCGGACGGCACCGCCGTCGTCTCCCGGGAGGCCGGCGCCTGGATCCGCTTCTCCGGCATCGACGTCGCCGGCGTGCACCGGGTGACCGCCCGGGTCTGGGGCCGGGACCTCCCCGGCGGTGCGGACCTGCTGCTCCGCCTGGACGATCCGGTCCGCGGTCCGGTCGCCGGTACCATCCCGGTGCCACCGCCCGCCGTCCCGGGCGACACCGCCGAGCCGGGCCGGACGGTCACCGGGCGCTGGCACGGCGGGGTGACCGGGGTGCGGGACCTGTATCTGCTCTTCGCCGCCCCGGGCATCGCGGTGAGCTGGCTGGCCTTCGCCGGGCCGGACGGCGACCGGCCCGGACCTGACCTGGGAGAACTCTAGTGTCCGACCCGCCGCGTCCCACCGCCCGGCAGGCCGCCGCCGGGCGAGCAGCCGCCGGGCGAGCAGCCCGGCGGGTTGCTGCCACGTCGCAGACCACCCCGACCGTCGCGCCCCCGCCGGGCACCGTCCCGACCGTCGCGCCCCCGTCGGCCGGCGGCCCGACCGGCAAGCGGGCGGACATGGTGACCATCGCCGACGTGGCGCGACACGCCGGGGTGGCGGTGAGCACCGTGTCGTACGTGCTCAGCGGCAAGCGGACCATCTCGGCGACCACCCGGGAACGGGTGCTCTCCAGCGTGCGTGCCCTCGGTTACCACCCCAACGCCGGCGCCCGCGCCCTGGCCAGCCGGCGGGCGAACGTCATCGCCCTGGTGCTGCCGCTGCGCTCCGGGATGCACCTGCCGGTACTGATGCAGTTCGCCACCGCCGTGGTGACCACGGCACGTACCTTCGACCACGACGTCCTGCTGGTGACCGCCGACGAGGGGCCGGCCGGGCTGCGCCGGATCGCGGCCAGCGCCATGGTGGACGGCATCGTGCTGATGGACGTGGAGATGCACGACGTCCGGGTGCCGGTGCTGCGTACCCTCGAACGCCCCAGCGTGCTGATCGGCTTCCCCGCCGACTCGGCCGGGCTGACCTGCATCGACCTGGACTTCCACCGGGCCGGGCAGGTCTGCGTCGACCACCTGGCCGGCCTCGGCCACCGGCGGGTCGCACTGCTCGGCGCGCCGGCCGTGGTCTACGACCGGGACACCGGTTTCGCGCACCGCACCCGGGCCGGCTTCGTCGAGGCGGCCGCCCGGCACGGCCTCGCGGCGACCGCGCAGCCCTTCCCGGAGACCTACCCGGCGATCCACCGGGAGCTGACCGAGCTGCTCACCCGCCATCCCGACCTCTCCGGCCTGGTGGTGCACAACGAGGCGGCGGTCGGTCAGGTGCTGGCCGTGCTCGCCGCGCTCGGTCGGCGCGTGCCGGCCGACATCTCGGTGGTGGCGATCTGCCCCGACGAGGTCGCCGAACGGGCAAGCCCCGCGCTGACCTCGGTGCTGATCCCGGCCGAGGAGGTGGGCCGGCAGGCGGTGTCGCTGCTGATGCGCAAGCTCGCGGGCGAGCGGGTGCCCGAGTCGACGTTGCTCGACCCGCGGCTGACGCTGCGGGCCAGCACCGCGCCCCCACCACGGGCGTGAGCGGCCAGGGTGGGGTGGCGACCAGGCCCGCCGGGCCGGGTCGGGCGCGAACGGGGCCGGGTGCCCCGACGACCACCCGCGGTGCGGTGTTCCGCGCAACATCTCCTTGATCGCGTCCTCGGTCCCTGGTCGACTCGGGTCATGGCCACCCCCCACATGACCCCGGAGGAGTTCCGCCGGTACGGGCACGCCGTCGTCGACTGGATCGCCGACTACTGGGCGAACCTCGGCCAGCGTCCGGTGGTCCCGGCCGACCCGCCCGGCACGGTCGCCTCCCGGCTGCCGGCGGGGCCGCCGGAGCGGGGTGAGGCGCTCGAACGGATCCTGGCCGACCTCGACACGGTGATCGCCCCCGGCCTCACCCACTGGCAGCACCCGCGGTTCTTCGGCTACTTCCCCGCCAACACCTCAGGTCCGAGCGTGCTGGGCGACCTGGTCAGCGCCGGGCTCGGCGTCCAGGGCATGCTCTGGGCCACCGGGCCGGCCTGCACGGAGGTCGAGACGGTCATGCTGGACTGGCTCGCCGACCTGCTGGACCTGCCCGCCCGGTTCCGCTCCACGAGCACCGGCGGCGGGGTGATCCAGGACTCGGCCTCCTCAGCCGCCCTGGTCGCCGTCCTGGCGGCGCTGCACCGGGCCAGTGGGGGACGATGGCGTGCCCGGGGCCTCGACCGGCGGTACCGGATCTACACCTCCACCCAGGGACACTCGTCGATCGAGAAGGCGACCCGGATCGCCGGGCTCGGGGCCGCCGGGCTGCGGACCGTCGAGGTCGACCCCCACACCCTGGCGATGGACCCGGCGGCGCTGCGTGCCGCGATCGAGGCCGACCTGGCCGCCGGGATCGTCCCGGCCGCGGTCGTCGCCACGATCGGCACCACCTCGACCACCGCCGTCGACCCGATTCCCGAGATCGGGGCGATCTGCCGGGACCACGGCCTCTGGCTGCACGTGGACGCCGCGTACGCGGGTGCTGCCGCGGTCTGCCCCGAACTGCGCTGGTCGCACGCCGGGGTCGAGTACGCCGACTCGTACTGCTTCGACCCGCACAAGTGGCTGCTCACCGGCTTCGACTGTGACGCGTTCTGGGTCGCCGACCGGGCCGGGCTGGTCGAGGCGCTGACCGTGCTGCCCGAGTACCTGCGCAACGCGGCGACCGAGTCCGGCGCCGTGCTCGACTACCGCGACTGGCAGGTGCCGCTCGGTCGGCGGTTCCGGGCGCTGAAGCTCTGGTTCGTGCTCCGCTGGTACGGCGCCGAGGGACTGCGCGCCCACATCCGCTCGGGCGTGGAGCTGGCCGCCCGGTTCGCCGACCGGGTACGCGCCGACGACCGGTTCGAGGTGGTGGCCCCACACCCGTTCTCGCTGGTGTGCTTCCGACTACGCGCCGACGACGAGGCCAACGCGGAGCTGCTGCGCCGGGTCAACGCCAGCGGCCGGGTCTTCCTGACCCACACCCGGGTCCACGACCGGTACACGCTGCGACTGGCGGTCGGTTCGCCGAACACCCGCGAGGAGGACGTGGCGGAGGCCTGGCGGTTGATCGCGGAGGCCACCCCGGCCGTCCTGGCCGCCGAGGGCGGCACCCCGACGGGGCGGTAGGACGCCGCCGTCGCCCGCGCCGGGCGGCTGTACCTCCCGGCGCGAGCACCCGTGGCCCGACCCGCGTCCGGGCGTGGCGTGGCCCGATTTCCGCCCGACCGGGAATCAATCGCCGCTGTCCGGGAAGTCCACCGGCGTGCCGGGTTTCCTGCCCTCGATCCCGTGGCCGGTCGGTCCGAGCGTCGCGGTCTTCGCCGTCGCCGGGCTGGTCACGATCATCGGCAGCGTCCGGCTCGTCGCGCTCGGCGACGCCCTGGCCGACCGCACCGGCTGGGGCGAGGCCGTCTTCGGGGTGGTCTTCTTCGGCGTCGCCACCGGCCTGTCCGGCATCGTGATGACCGCGGTGACCGCCGCCACCGGTCACCCGGATCTCGGCTACAGCAACGCGGTCGGCGGGATCGCCGCCCAGACCACCGCGGTGGCGGTCGCCGACGCGTTCTACCGCTCGGTCAACCTCGAACACGCCGCCGCGTCGCTGTCGAACCTGCTCTTCGGGTGCCTGCTGATCGCGCTGCTCGCCCTGACCCTGCTCGGCAGCTTCACCCCGGACGTCACGGTGGGCGGCCTGCACCCGGTGTCGATCGTGATCGTCGCCTGCTACCTCGGCGGGCTCCGGTTGATCCGCACCGCCGGGACCCGGCCGATGTGGAACCCGGTCGCGACCACCGAGACCCGGCCGGACGTCCCCCAGGAGCACGGCGTGCTGGACGGGCACGGCCTCCCCTCCCTCTGGCTGCGGTTCGTGCTGGCCGGCGTCGTCGTCGCGAGCAGCGGCTGGGCCGTGTCGCTGGCCGCCGAGAGCGTCGTGGAGACCACCGGCCTCACCGCCGGCTTCACCGGCGGTGTCCTGCTCGGCATCGTCAACGGGCTGCCGGAGACGGTCACCGCGATCGCCGCCGTCCGGCAGGGCGCGCTGACGTTGGCCGTCGCCGCCGTGCTCGGCGGCAACATCCTCGACGTGATCACCGTCGTCGTCGGGGACGTCGCCTACCGCCACGGGTCGATCTACCACGCGGCCGGCACCGACGACCTGCTGATCACCACGACCGGGCTCTTCATGACCACCGCGCTGCTCGGCGGCCTGCTCGTCCGCCAGGCCTGCGGCTGGGGACGCCTCGGCTTCGAGGGCGTCATCCTGGTGGCCAGCTACCTCGGCATGACCGCGATGCTCACGCTCTGACCGCCGCCCCGGGCCGGCGGGTACCGCTACCGCGCGGAGGCCCGCAGCGCGGCGACGAACCACTCCCAGGTCGGGACCGCGGACGCGATCGGCGGACGCCCGTTCAGCACGCCCAGCAGTTGCCAGTACCGCTCGACCCGCCGGTCGGTGAAGTGTTCCACCCGGTCGGCGAGCCGGACCCGCTCCTCGGCCGGCATCCCGGGGTCGACGATGCGGTCCAGCACCGCCCGCCCCTGCGCCGAGTCGGGGGCGACGCCGTCCCGGAGCGCGGCCCCGGCGTGCTCGGTGACCAGCGCCGGGTCGAACGGCGGTGGTGCGCTGCCTCCCTCGGCACCGGCCACCGCCATCTGCCGGACCCGCTGCCGGAAACCGGCGTCGCCGACGAGTTCGGCGAGCTCCAGCCAGGCGTCCACCTGTTCCGCCGTCGGTTCGGCGGGGAGCTCGGCCGGCATCTGCCGCATCGCCCGGGCGAGGTGCGCCCCGGGCGCCTGCGGGTCGATCCCCTCGAAGGTCTGGTCGACGAACTCGTCGATGATCCGCTGCCGCTCCTGCGCGGAGAGTCGGGCCAGGTCGCTCACGAGTTTCAACTCCTCGGTCGTGCTGTTCCGCTCGGCGACCGACCGCAGCACGGCCCGACGTACCTGAAGGGTGCGGATCTCGGCGTCGAGGGCGCGCACGTGTGCCCGCGCCACGTCGGCCACCGTCGTCTGGCGAGACAGGATCCGCCGTACGGTGTCGAGGTCCAGCCCGAGGTCACGCAACGTTCGGACCAGGTCGAGCCGCGCCACCGCGGCGGCGTCGTACAGGCGGTACCCGCCCGCCGACCGGCAGGTGGGCGCGACGAGCCCGCTGTCCGACCAGAACCGGATGGTCCGGACGGAGAGGTTGGTACGTCGGGCGAGCTCACCGATGGTGAACAGCTCGGTGCGGTCGCTCACGGAAGGAGCATCACCCCTCCAGCCGCTGGAGACTCAAGCCGCGCCCACGGCGCCGGGCTCGGGTGCCCGTCGCGTACGGCCCGTCGTCGGTGGTCGCCCCGCCCGCGGGCCGGCCAGGAGCCGACGGCGGCCGGCCCCGGAGGGCAGCGGCGGCCGGCCCGCACGGCGGTCCGCGGGAGCCGTACGGCGTCAGCTCCAGGCGCGGGGGTCGGCGGCCAGTTCGCGGACCCGCTCCGGCAGGCGGTCGGTGGCCACGTCGGCCAGGGTGACCAGTTCGAGGATCTGCCGTTCGCTGGCCCGCAGCGCGATCCAGACCTCCTGGAGCGACCGGGCGGCGCCCTGGTAGCCGAGATCCTCCGGACGCTGGCCGCGGATGTTCGCCAGCGGCCCGTCGATGATGCGGATCACGTCCGCCAGGGAGATCTCCGAGGCCGGGCGGGCCAGCCAGTATCCCCCCTCCGGGCCCCGCTGGGCGTGCACGATGCCGCCCCGACGCAGCTGCAGCAGGATACTTTCGAGGAACTTCGGCGGAATGTCCTGGGCCCGGGCGATCTGGTCGGCGGTGATCGGGGTCGGATGCCGGGCGGGAGCGGCGACCCGACCGGACGGCCGGCCCTCGGCCGGACGCCGCCCGCCCGCGTCGCGACGGCGGTCCGCCGGCTCCACGCCCACGTCAGGTGGCAGCTCACTCGACTCGGCGTGGGCGGCGAGTTCGGCGGCGGCGCGAAGCGCGTAGTCAACCCGGGCGGAGAGTCGCATGCCGGACAGGTTAGCCGGACCTGCTCAGCCGTCCGGCCCCAGGTCTCGGCCGCACCGTGACACGCCGCCGCGTGGCGGTGGCACGGCGGCGTCCCGACCGCGCGCCCGGACCGCCCCGCACAACCCGCGACCACGCACGGCCCTCGCCCGCCACGCACCCGGGGGCGCGGCTCGGCGGCGGCGCCGGGCTCAGGCGCCGACCCGACGCAGCAGTCCCTCCTGCACGGCGCTGGCGATGTGCCGGCCGTCGACGGTGAACATCCGGCCGGTGGCGAGCCCGCGGGCGCCGGAGGCCGACGGGCTCCAGCAGTCGTAGAGGAACCACTCGTCGGCCCGGAACGGCCGGTGGAACCAGAGCGCGTGGTCCAGGCTGGCGCCGATCACCCCGCCCGGCCCCCAGACCTCGCCGTGCACCGACAGCACCGAGTCCAGCAGGGTCATGTCGGAGGCGAAGGTGAGCGCGCAGGCGTGCAGCAGCGGATCGTCCGGAAGCTTGCCGTCGATCCGCATCCAGACCCGCTGGTGCGGGTCGGCCGGCCGGTCCCCGGGGGGCACCCAGCCGGGCTCGCCGACGTACCGGACGTCGATCGGCCGTGGGATCGTCGCCCAGACGCCGAGCCGCTCCGGATACCGGGCGAGCCGGTCGGCCATGGTCGGCACCGCCTCCGGCGGCGGTACGTCGGCCGGGGCCGGCGCGTGGTGGTCGAGGCCCTCCTCCTGCCGGTGGAAGGAGGCGGACATGAAGAAGATCGGCTTGCCGTGCTGGTACGCGACGGAGCGCCGCACCGAGAAGGACCGGCCGTCCCGGATGTTCTCCACCTGGTACCGGATCGGCTCGGCCGGGTCGCCGGGCCGCACGAAGTAGCCGTGTAGGGAGTGGACGAACCGGGTCGGCTCGACGGTCCGACCGGCGGCGACCAGGGCCTGGCCGGCGACCTGGCCGCCGTACACCCGCTGGGGGCCGACCGGCGGGCTGGTCCCCTCGAAGTCCGCCTCGCCGAGCTGGCGGAGGTCGAGCAGTTCGAGGAGCTGGTCGACCGCCGCCTGCCCGACCAGGACCGGCTCGGGCTCGCCCACGCTCACCGCAGGGCCTGCGCCGCCGTGGCCGCGTCGACCAGCGAACCGAGCTGGTGCACCCGCAGCGTGTTGGTGGAACCGGGGGTGCCGACCGGGCTGCCGGCGACGATCACCACGAGGTCGCCGGGGTTGGCCCGGTTGAGCCCGAGCAGCGCCTGGTCGACCTGCCGGAACATGTCGTCGGTGTGCTGGACGAAGGGCATCAGGAAGGTCTCCACGCCCCAGGAGAGGGCCAGCAGGTCCCGCACCTCCGGCACCGGGGTGAAGGCCAGCAGCGGCAGGTCGCAGTGCAGTCGGGAGAGCCGCCGGACGGTGTCGCCGGTCTGGGAGAACGCGACCAGGGCCTTCGCGCCGATCGCCTTGGCGATCTGGGCGGCGGCCGAGGTCAGCGCACCGCCGTGCGTGCGCGGGTCGTGCTGGAGCCCGGGGACGGTGAACGAGCCGGACTCGGTCGTGCTGATGATCCGGGCCATGGTGCTGACCGTCAGGATCGGGTACTTGCCGACGCTGGTCTCGCCCGAGAGCATCACCGCGTCGGCGCCGTCGAGGACGGCGTTGGCGACGTCGGAGGCCTCGGCCCGGGTCGGCCGCGAGTTCTCGATCATCGAGTCGAGCATCTGGGTGGCGACGATGACCGGCTTGGCGTTCTCCCGGCAGAGTTGGACGGCCCGCTTCTGCACCAGCGGCACCTGGTCCAGCGGGAGCTCGACGCCGAGGTCACCGCGGGCCACCATGATGCCGTCGAAGGCGTCGACGATCGCCTCCAGGTGGGCCACCGCCTCGGGCTTCTCCACCTTCGCGATGACCGGCCGGTGGATGCCGACCTCCTGCATGACGGCGTGCGCCAGCTTGATGTCCTCGGGCGAGCGGACGAACGACATGGCGACGATGTCGATGCCGAGGCGGAGCGCGAAGCGGAGGTCCTCGGCGTCCTTCTCCGACAGCGCCGGGACGCTCACCGCGACGTTGGGCAGCGAGACACCCTTGTTGTTCGACACCGGGCCACCCTCGGTGACCAGCACCCGGATGTCGTTGCCGGTCACCTCGACGACCTCGACGGCGACGCGGCCGTCGTCGATCAGCAGCCGGTCGCCCGGTTTCACCTCCTGCGGCAGCTTCTCGTAACTGCAGGAGACCCGGTCCCGGGTGCCGAGGATCTTCTCGCTGGTGATGACCACCGAGTCACCGGTACGCCACTCGTGCGGGCCGTCCGCGAAGCGGCCCAGCCGGATCTTGGGCCCCTGCAGGTCGGCGAGGATCGCCACGGCACGCCCGGTGGCCCGGGCAGCCTCCCGAACCAGGTGAAAGACTCGCTCGTGATCGGCCTGGTTCCCGTGGCTGAAGTTGAGCCTCGCCACATCCATGCCCGCCTCGACCAGTCCACGGATACGCTCGGGCGAGGAGGTCGCGGGACCCAGCGTACAAACGATCTTTGCGCGGCGTGTCACGGCCATCAGGCTAGTCTCTCTCTCGGATCGGCCCGCCAGATCCTTCACGTACGGGACAGTTGCGCAACGTCACGCGGCTGGTAGGTGACCGGCGGGTGTGTCACGCCGGGACGTTGGGTGGCGGGCATCGGCGACCGCGCGGCGCCGAGCCTACCCCCGCCACGCCCACCCGGCCGACGATGCCCCCGCGCGGCACGGGTCGCCCGGCGTTCGAGGGAAGAGTGTACGCCCACAGCTCGCGGTTCACCGTCACGTGATCTTGACGTTATCGGTCCGACACGATTCGGCCCGACCCTGGGTGCACCGATGACCAAGACAGGTCCGACCTGCGCAAACGATCGGCGCCGGCCTTCTCGGGCGCTTCCGGAACACCCGAGAAGGCCTGTTTTTCCCCAAGGAGGATCCATGGCTCCCACGCCCCCGACGGACGCCGAACTGAACGTCTTGATCCGGGCCCGGCTCGCCAGCCTCGGCATCGACCTCGACCAGCTGCCACCCGGCACCACCGCCGACCCCGAGACGGGCGCACCAGGTCGGGACTCCGTCCTCGCCTCGCTGCGCTCCTTCGTCCGCAGCACCGTGGGCACGCTCGCCGCGTACCAGCTACCGGCCCCCTCCGGCACCGACCCGGAGACCGCGAAGGCCCTCTCCCAGCAGCCCGCACCGATGCTCTACCCCTCGATCAGCACAACCTGGCGGCAGTCATGACCTTCGAACCACTGGACCGTACCATCGACCGCCGGGCGTTCCTGGCCCGCACCGCCGCCCTGGCCGGCGCCGCCACCGTCGGCGGCGCGCTGACCCTGCCCGCCGCCGCCCACGCGACCCCCGGCGGCGCCCCACGACCCGCGCCCGGCGGCGGACACCAGCCCGGCGGCGGACGCAACCCCGCGCTGGACCGGCCGGAGGCGTACGTCCAGCCCCGCCCCGAGGCGCTCGCCGACCCGACCGAACTGACCCTCGCCGAGGCGGCCTGGCTGATCCGGGCCGGGAAGCTACGCCCCGAGGAGCTGGTGGAGGCGTACCTGGCCCGGATCGACGCGTACGAGTCGACGTACCAGGCGTTCAACGTCGTGCTCGCCGACGCCGCCCGCGCCGCCGCGCGCGACGCCGCCCGGCGCCCCCACACCGGCCCGCTGCACGGCATCCCGCTGGCGATCAAGGACAACTACTTCACCGCCGGGGTGCCCACCACCGCGAACTCCTTCCTCTTCCGGGACTTCGTGCCGCCGTACGACGCGACGGCGGTGGCCCGGCTGACGGCGGCCGGCGCGATCGTGCTCGGCAAGACCCAGATGGGGCCGCTGGCCACCACCCGGGCCACCACCCCGGACGGGGTGATCACCACGGTGAACGCCTGGACCCCGACCAACCCCGGCACCGACCCCGGGGGTTCGTCCACCGGCACCGCCACCGCGGTCGCCGGCCGGCTCGCCACCGCCGGCACCGGCACCCAGACCGGCGGGTCGATCACCGCGCCGGCCAACGCCCAGAACCTGACCGGACTCAAGCCGACCATGGGACGGGTTCCGCTGACCGGGATCATCCCGCTCAGCTACACCCGGGACCACCCCGGGCCGCTGGCCCGGGACGCCCTGGACGCGGCGATCATGCTGACCGCGATGGCCGGCGAGGACCCGGCCGACCCCCGCAGCCAGGGCCTGCCCCCGGTCCCCCGCCTGATCGAGGCCGCCACCCCGGTCTACGCGGGACGGAAGGTCAAACTGCGGTGGAAGACCCGGATCGGGGTGCTCCCCGGGTACGCCGACGGCACCTCCGCCACCGCGCAGGCCCGGCGGGCCTTCCTGTCCACCCTGGCCGCCATCCCCGGCGCGACCCTGGTCGACGTCCCGCTGCCGGATGAGTGGAACCTGCTCAGCGGCACCGCGTTCAACAACGTCCGCCTGGTGGAGCGGACCGAGCCGTTCCTGCCGTACCTGCGGACCGACCTGCGCGGCTTCGGGGTCTCGGTGACCAGCTGGCTGCAGGGCGCGCTGCTGGGTGGGCCGGAGTTCGTCACCGGCCAGCGGGCCAAACTGCTGTTCCTGGAACGGGTGCTGAACCAGATCTTCGACGTCTGCGACGTGGTGGTGCAGACCGGTCCGGTCCCGTTCGACATCCTCGGTCTCCCCGAGATCGGCTTCCCGATCGGCTTCACCTCCGCCGGGGTGCCGATCGGGACGATCCTCGGCGGCCTGCCGTACGCCGAGGACCGGCTGCTGTCGGTGGTGGCCGCCTACCAGGCGGTGACCGACTGGCACTGGCGCCGCCCGCCGAACCCGCCGGCGGCGCCCGGCACCCGGGCCGCCCGCGGCGCCGCGGCGGCCACGACGCCGGACGCGACCCGGGGCCGGCTCACCGCCGAGCAGGTCGCCGAGCTGACGCAGTAGCGCCCACCCCGGCGGGCCCCACCGCCGGTGCGGGCCGGTCGGCGGCGTACCCGAGGCAACGCGTACGCCGCCGACCGGCGGGCGCTACCGGGCCGCCGGCACGGCCGCGGTCACCTCGACCTCGAGCACGGCGCCGGGGCGGAACAGCCGGCTCACCTCGACGGTCGTGCTCGCCGGCGGCGGGGTGTTCGGGAAGAGCCGGCGCCGGACCTGGCCGTAGGCCGGCAGGTCGTCGAGGTTGGTCATGAAGGTCCGGATGTGCAGTACGTCGGCCAGCCCCGCGCCGTGCGCGGCCAGGATCCCGCCGATCAACTCGAAGATCCGTTCGGCCTGGGCGACCACGTCACCCGGGGCCACCACGGCTCCGTCGTCGTCCACGGCGATCTGCCCGGCGGTCATCAGCAGCGTCCCGCCGCCGACGTCGACCCGCGCCACGTGGGCGTACGGCCCGACCGGCGGCGGTACGGTGCTCGGATTGTCCAAACTCACGCGCATGTGTCCTCCGGAAGTGTCAGACGAACGTCCGGGCCCGTCCCGCCGGTCTCCTCCCGCGGACGCGTCCGGACGCCCGGCACGGGTCGCCACGGCACCCTCCACGGTGGTCGCCGCCGGGGCCGCCACCGCCAGGGCGGCGAGATCGGCCCGCGGATCCGGTGCGGCGTGCAGCGCGCGCAACGCGGCCCGCACCATCGGCAGCTCCGTGCCCTCGGCGCCGCCCTGCCCCGGCCCGGAACCCACCACGGCCCGCCCGGCTCCGGCCGGGGCGCCCCCGGTCTCGGCGAGCACCAGGGCGAGGTCCTTGGCGGCCAGGTCGACGGCGAAGGCGTTGCCCTCGCCGGTCACCCGGGCGACCGCGCCACCCAGCGGTCCGGAGGCGAGCGCGGCGAGGGCGCCCGCCCGGTCCACGCCGAGTGCGTCGGCGACCGCCAGGGTCTCCCCGAGCGCGGCCACCCCGGTCGCCAGAGCGGTGTTGAGGACGAGCTTCAGCGCGGCACCGGCGCCGAGCGGACCGCAGCGGTGGAGCCCACCCAGCGTCTCCAGCACCGGCCGGACCCGTTCCACCACCGTGTCGTCGCCGGCGGCGAGCACGGTGAGCCGACCCGCCTCGGCCGCCGCGACCCCGCCGGCGACCGGGGCGTCGACCAGGTCGACCCCGGACGGCATCCGCCGGGCCAGCCGCCGGACCTCGGCCGGGGCGATCGTGGACATCTGCACCACACAACCACCGGCCCGCACCGCGGCCGCGGCGCTCGTCCCACCCGGCGGGGCGTCGAACAGCACCGCCTCGACCGCCGCCGCGTCGCGGACCATGACGATCACGACCTCGGCGTCGGCGACCGCGGCGGCCGGGGTCGCCGCGAGGCGGGCGCCGGCCCGGACCAGCGGCGCGGCGCGCTCGGCGTGGCGGTTCCAGACGGTGACCTCGTGCCCGGCCGCCAGCAGACGGCGGGTGATCGGCGTGCCCATGTGCCCGGTGCCCAGAACGGCGATGACTGTCACGGGCAGAGACCGTAGGCGGCGATCACCGATGCGACCAGCGAATGTCAGGCATGGCTGCCATGCTGATCTAGCATCTCAGCCATGGAGATCCACTCCCTCGAGGTGTTCCGGACGGTCGCACGGCACGGATCGATAACCAGCGCCGCCCGAGTCCTCAGCTACACCCAGTCCGCGGTCTCCCGCCAGATCGCGACCCTCGAGGCGGAGCTCGGCGGGCGGCTCTTCGACCGCCTGCCGCGCGGGGTCGCCCTCACCGAGGAGGGACGCTGCCTGCTCGACCACGCCGAGGCGGTGCTCGACCGGCTGGAGACGGCACGGCGGGAGCTGGCGGCACTGCGCGGTCTGGGCGCCGGGCGGCTGCGGGTCGGCGCGTTCCCGACCGCCGTCGCCGCGCTGGTGCCCCGGGCACTGGCGGCCTTCCGGGCCGCCCACCCCGAGGTCGCGGTGTCGCTGATCGAGGGGCGAACGCCCGGCCTGCTGGAGCGGCTCGCCGCCGGCGACGCGGACGTGGCGGTGGTGAGCGCGGCGTTGGACCGGCCGATCGACCCCGACCGGTTCGACCTGCACCACCTGATCGACGAACGGCTGCTGGTCGCGGTGCCCCGGAACCACCGGCTGGCCCGGCGCCGCACGGTACGCCTGGCCGAGCTGGCCGAGGACGCCTTCATCACCGGATCGGCCACCGACGAGCGGGCACTGCTGCGGGCCTACCTGCCGCCGGACTTCCAGCCCCGGGTCGACATCATCGTCGCCGACTGGACCGGCAAGCTCGGCTGCGTGGCCGCCGGACTCGGGGTCGCGCTCGTCCCGGCGCTCGCCGCGCGGGCGGCCCCCGCGGACATCGCGCTGCTGCGCCTGCACCGCGACGACGCCTCCACCCGACGGATATTCGCCGCCACCCTCGCCGGACGCACCCGCCCACCGGCGGTCACCCGGCTGCTCGGCATCCTCGACGAGGTGGCCGCGGCCATCCCCACGTGACAGCGCCGGTCGCGGGCGTCCCCACCCGCCCGGCCCGGCGCCGGGGCCCGGCACGAGGCCGGCCACGTCGCCCCGGCACGGCCGGCCGCGACTCGCCCCGTGGGCGCGGCCCTCAGCGCTGCTCGTCCCCCACGTACAGCCGGGTGACGGTCTCGGCCACGCAGACCGGCTTGCCGCCGGCGTCACTGTCCACGGTGACCGTGGTGAGCAGCTGCAGACCGCCGGGAACCTCGCCGACCTCGGTGATCACCGCGGTGGCGCGGACCGCCGCGCCGACCCGCAGGGGGGCCGGGAACCGCACCCGGTTCAGCCCGTAGTTGACCACCATCCGCACCCCCTCGACGCGGTACAGCGGTCGCACGAGCGCGGGCAGCAGCGACAGGGTGAGGTAACCGTGGGCTATCGTGCCGCCGAACGGACCGCCGGCGGCCCGCTCGGGGTCGACGTGGATCCACTGGTGGTCGTCGGTGGCGTCGGCGAAGCGGTTGACCCGGTCCTGGTCGACCACGCGCCACGGCCCCGGGCCGAGCGACGTGCCGACCGCGGCGGCGAGTTCGGCCGGCGAGGCGAAGACCTTCATGCCACGATGCCGTCCTTTCCGGATGCCCCGGGGGCGGGTCAGCGGGCCCCGCCGTTGACGTAGAGGGTCTGGCCGCTGACGTACGACGCGTCGTCGCTGGCCAGGAAGGCGATCACCGCCGCGACCTCCTCGGGCTGGCCGACCCGGCGCAGCGGGGTCCTCTCGGCAGCCTGCCGCTGGTGCTCCTCCGGGGTCGACCCGACCCGCTGCGCGGTGGCCGCGGTCATGGCGGTCGCGATGTAGCCCGGCGCGACCGCGTTGACGGTGATGTTGAACGGGCCGAGCTCGATGGCGAGGGTGGCGGTCAGCCCCTGGACACCGGCCTTGGCCGCCGCGTAGTTGACCTGGCCCCGGTTGCCCAGCGCCGAGCGGCTGCTCAGGTTGACGATCCGGCCGTACCGCGCGGGCACCATGTGCCGCTGCGCCGCCTGACAGCAGAGGAACATGCTGGTCAGGTTCGTCTTCAGGACGGCTTCCCAGTTCTCCAGCGGCATCTTGAACAACAGGTCGTCGCGGGTGATGCCGGCGTTGTTGACCAGCACGTCGAGCCGTCCGTACGTCTCGACGACCCGGTCGATCGCGGCCGGCACCGCGACGGCGTCGGTGACGTCGCAGCCGATCCCGATCGCCCGGCTCCCGCCGGCGGTCAGCTCGGCCGCGACCGCCTCGGCCCGGTCCGCGGACAGGTCGAGGACGGCGACGGTCGCACCCTCGGCGGCCAGCCGTCGCGCGGTCGCCGCACCGATGCCCTGAGCGCCTCCGGTGACGACGGCCACCTTCCCGGCGAATCTGTTCACGTCTCTCACCCCAGAGTCCCAGTCCGCGCCTCGCCCGGTGGTGTGCGCGTCCCGCCGACGGCTCGGCGGGACGCCGCCGGTTCCGTCGATAAACTAGCGGTGCAAGTTTTGTTCCGTCCAGCCCCGGGAGGGGGTGGCGGGCCGACCACGACCAGGTGCGGGGAGGTGACGCGGTTGCCGAGACCCCGGCAGGCCCTGCTGAGCCGGCAGCGGATCGTCGAGGCCGCCGCCGCCCTGATCGACGCGGAGGGCCTGGCGGCGCTCTCCACCCGGCGGCTCGCCGCCGAACTCGGCGTACGCGGCCCCTCGCTCTACAACCACTTCGCCACCAAGGACGAGATCCTCGACGCGGTGGCGGACAGCATCATCGCCCAGGTGGACGTCTCGGCGTTCGGCAGACTGGACTGGCGCGAGGCGCTGCGCCACTGGGGCCTGTCCTACCGGGCGGCCCTGGCCGCCCACCCGAACATCGTCCCGCACCTGGCCCGGGGACCGGGACGCCGGCCGGCCGGGCTGGCCATGGCCAACGCCGTGTACGGCGGCCTGGTCGCGGCGGGCTGGCCACCCGCCCGGGCCACCCACATCGGCGCGCTGATGCGCTACTTCGTGACCGGTTCGGCACTCGGCTCGTTCGCCCGGGGGTTCGTCCCGGACCCCGACCTCTACCGCGAGCGGTACCCGCACCTGAACGAGGCGCACCGGCTCGCCGAGCACCAGCGCAGCGTCGACGAGGGCGCGTTCGTCCTCGGCCTGGACGCCCTGATCGACGGGCTCGCCCGAACCTACGAGCGGACGATCGGACCGCTGCCCCCGCTGGCCGCCGACACGACGTCGACCCCGGAAGCGCGGTGACCGCGGCGCCGACACGCCGCCATTCTCGGGGCGCCCGCGGCGCCACCACGCCATCCCCGGTGACCGCGCGTCCGCCGACGTGGTATCTACCTGCCGGACCGACCGGCACCGCCGACAGGAGCTGGAGCCGGCGCCGCCGACAGGAGCGGAGAATGAGGATTCGACCCGGGGTGATCGTCGTCACCGTCGGTGTGCTCCTCCTCGGCGGCGCGGCCCCGCCGACCGAGGTGGGGCGCCCGTCGCTCCCGCCGGCCGGACTGGGCAACGACGGCGGCCTGCCGATCTACCTGAACCGGTCGTACTCGCCCGAGGAGCGGGCGGTCGACCTGGTGTCACGGATGACACTGGCGGAGAAGGCCGCCCAGATGATCAGCAGCCGGTCGGCCGCGCTGCCCCGGCTCGGCATCGAGGCGTACGGCTGGTGGAACGAGGCGGCGCACGGGGTGGCCCGGGCGGGCACCCGACACGACGCCAACCCGCCCACCCTCGTCAACACCACCTCCTACCCGGTCAGCCTCTCGCTCGGCGCCACCTGGAACCCCGACCTGGTCTACCGCGAGGCCACCGCGATCGCCGACGAGGCCCGGGAGGTGGCCCGGGACAACCGTCTCGACCTCCACGTCTACACCCCCACCGTCAACCTCGCCCGCGATCCGCGCTGGGGCCGCACCGACGAGGCGTTCAGCGAGGACCCGCTGCTCACCGCCGCGCTCGCGGCGCAGTTCGTCAACGGGATGGAGGGCAAGGACCGCGCCGGCCGGCCGCTGCCGGAAGGCGGCGGCTACCTCAAGACCAGCACCACGCTCAAGCACTACGCGGCCAACAACAGCGAGTTCGACCGGCGCACCGGCACGGCCGACATGGACGACCGGACGCTGCGCGAGTACTACACCGCGCAGTTCCGGGAGGTGATCGCCCGCAGCGCACCGGCGTCCATCATGACCTCGTACAACAGGGTCAACGGGTGGCCGACCACCGCCAGTGGCTACCTGATGACCGAACTGGCCCGGCAGACCTTCGGCTTCACCGGCTTCTTCACCTCGGACTGCGACTCGATCCGCGAGATCCAGCACGGCCACCGCTGGCGGCCACCGGGCCGTGCGGAGCCACTGGACCACGTCGAGCGGCACGCGTACGCCAACGCGGCCGGCCTGGACCTGAACTGCCAGCAGGGCTACCACGACCGGTGGAACTACGCCACCACCATCCCCACCGCGATCGCCCGCGGCATCACCACACCGACCGGACGCCACTCCGAGGCCGACGTCGACACCTCCCTGGTCCGGCTGCTGGCCACCCGGATCCGGCTCGGCGAGTTCGACCCGGCCGAGGAGGTGCCGTGGGTGACCGCGGCCCGGACCCGGGTGCCACCCGGCAGCTGGACGAACTCGGACGCCAACCGCGCCGTGACCCAGACCCCGCAGCGGCTGGCGCTGGCCCGCGACGTCGCCGGCGAGAGCATCGTGCTGCTGCGCAACGAGCCGGCACGGCGGCGGGCCGGCGGCGTGGAGCGCACCGGTCGCGCGGGGGACGCCGGTCCGGCCGGGGAGGCACCGCTGCTGCCGCTGCGGGTTCCCCGCTCCGGGCCCTACCGGGTGGCGGTGCTCGGCCACCACGCCAACCCGCCCACCGTGTACCACGGCGGGTACTCCAGCATCCAGGCCAGCGCCGGCCGGGCCAACGAGGTCAACGGCTACCAGGGGATCCGGGCCGCCGTCCAGGCGATCAACCCGGACGCCGTCGTCGACCACCTGCCCGGAGTCACTCCCGGCAGCCTCGCCGAGGTCGACCCCGCGTCGGTCGAGGCCGTCGCCGACTACGACGTGGTCGTCGTCTACGCCGGCACCGACGACCGACACTCCCGCGAGGACGTGGACCGGCAGAGCCTGGCCCTGCCCGGCGCCCAGACGGCGCTGATCCGCGCGGTCGCCGCCCGCAACCCCAACACCGTCGTCTACCTGGAGACAGTCGGTCAGGTCGAGGTCTCCGACTTCGCGGCCGACGTGCCGGCGATCCTCTGGAGCTCGTACAACGGGCAGCGTCGGGGCGAGGCGCTCGCCGACGTGCTGCTCGGCGCCCGCAACCCGAGCGGCCGGCTGCCGTTCACCTGGTACCGGGACACCGGCCAGCTCCCGCCGATCGACGACTACCGGATCCGGGCCACCGCCGACGGGTCGTACCCCGGCCGGACGTACATGTACTTCACCGGCACGGTGTCGTACCCGTTCGGCCACGGGCTGAGCTACACCCGTTTCGCGTACTCCTGGCTGGCCGTGGACCGCCGGAGCGTGGACGCGAACGGCACGGTCCGTGTCAGTGTCGACGTCACCAACACCGGCCGAATGCCGGGCGCCGAGGTGGTCCAGCTCTACGTCGGCACGCCGAACGCGCCGGCCGGCCTGGAACGCCCGGTGAAGCGGCTGCGCGGATTCCAGAAGATCTGGCTGCGCCCACACGAGACCCGGCGGGTCGACTTCACCGTCGCCGTCGCCGACCTGGCCTTCTTCGACGAGCGGCTCGGTCGGTATGTCGTCGACCCAGGGGAGTACACGTTCCAGGTCGGCCCGTCGAGCGCGGCGGACGACCCGCGGCTGCGGGCCCGGGTGACCGTGCACGGCACCCTACGCCCGACGCTGTCGGTGGTGACGGTGGCCGCACCGGTGCTGCTGCCCCCGGGCAGCGCCGTGACGCCGAGACTGACCATCGCGCTCAGTGACGACCGCCGGTACGGCTACCGGGCCGAGGGGGCCAGCACCCCGCTGCCCGCCGGGGTCACCGTGCGGTACCGCAGCAACCGGCCGGCGGTGGTGGACGTGGACCCGGCCGGGGTGATCCGGACGATGTCGACCGGAGTCGCCACGATCACCGCGAGTGTGACGTACCAGGGCGTCACCCGGTCGGCCGAGTTCGTCGTCGGGGTGCGCTGACCCCGATCGGGTAGCCCGGGCGGGCGGCGGACACCGCCGACGGCCGACCGGCGCCGGCGGTCACCCGACGGCGGCGCCGAGCGGTGCCGCCACGCGGCCGAGCCGGGTCAGGGGCAGGACGTGCCGGCCGACCCGCAGCGCCTCCTCCCGGTGCGGCCACCCGGAGAGAATGAACTCGTCGACCCCGAGGTCGGCGTACTCGTCGAGCCGGGCCGCGACCTCGCCGTAACTGCCGACCAGCGCGGTCCCGGCGCCCTCCCGGACCAGACCGATGCCGGCCCACAGGTTCGGCGCGACGGTCAGCCCGTCGGTGGTGCCGCCGTTCAACGCCGTCATCCGGGCCTGCCCGACCGAGTCCATCCGGGCGAACCGTGCCTGCGCGGCGGCGATCCGTTCCGCGCTCATCCCGGCCAACAGCCGTTCCGCCTCGGCCCACGCCTCGTCGGCGGACTCGCGGGCGATGACGTGCAGCCGCACCCCGACCCGCAGGGGCCGCCCCGCCGCCAGGGACCGGATCCGGGCGACCCGGGTGGCGACCGCGGCCGGCGGCTCCCCCCACATCAGGTAGACGTCGGCCTGCCGGCTCGCGACCGCCTCGGCCGCCGGCGACGCCCCACCGAAGTAGATCGGCGGCGGCGTGGCGACCGGGCGGGTCTTCCCGCCACCCTCGACCCGGTAGTACCGGCCGGCATAGTCGTACGGCTTCCCGGAGAACTCCCGCCGGAGCACCTCGACGAACTCGGCGGTCCGCGCGTACCGCTCGTCGTGGTCGAGGAAGTCGCCGTACGCCCGCTGCTCGACCGGGTCGCCACCGGTCACGATGTTGATCGCCAGCCGGCCGCCGGTGAGCTGCTGGAACGTGGCGGCCTGCTGCGCGAGCAGCGTGGGCAGGGTGAAACCGGCCCGGACCGCCACCAGCAGGCGGATCCGCTCGGCGTGCTGGGCGACGGCGGTGCAGACGATCCACGGGTCGGGGCAGCCCGAGCCGACCGGGGTGAGGACGCCGGTGAACCCGGACTCCTCGGCGGCCCTGGCGACCTCGCTGAGGTAGCCGACGGTGGCGGCCCGCGGGTGCCGGGCCGCGCCGGCCTCGACCGTCGCCGAACCGACCTGGTCTCCGTCGCCGGACGTGGGAAGGAACCAGAGGAAACTCACGAACGGATCGACCCTTCCTGTGATTGACCGGAGGTGGCGCGGCGGACCGGTGGCCTGAGCCGGGCCACCGATCCGCCACCCCCCTCGCCCGCCTCCTCAGCCGGTGAAGTTGCGGAACAACAGGGACGCCAGAGCCAACGCGAGCACCAGGTTGGCCACGGTCGCGCTGGCGAACACGGCGATCGGCCGCCAGCCCGCCTCGCGCAGCGAGGCGACCCGGAACTCCAGCCCGATGCTGACGAAGGCGAGGATGAGGAACCAGGTCCGCAGGTCGTTGACGACCCCGATGACCGCCTTGCCGTCCGACCCCGCGACCTTGAGGTACCAGGTGGCGATCACGGACGCGGCCACGAAGCCGAGAACGAACTTCGGGAACCGCTCCCAGAGCGCGCCGAGGCCGGGCCGGGCCGCGCCGGGCCGCCGCTCGACCTTCAGGGCGAAGTACGCGGTCAGTGCCACGGCCACCACGCCCATCAGCGCGTTCTGGGTCACCTTGACGATGCTGGCGATCTGCAGCGACTCCTCACCCGCCAGGGCACCGGCCGCGGTCACCGCCGCCGTGGTGTCGATGTTGCCGCCGATCCACGCCCCGGTGACCGCCGGTTCGAGGCCGAGCACGTCGGCGAGCCAGGGCAGGAGGAAGATCGACGGCAGCGCGAAGACGATGACCAGGCTGGCCGCGTACGCCAGCTGCTCCCGCCGCGCGCGGACCGCGCCCGCCGCCGCGATCGCCGCGCTGACCCCGCAGATCGAGACGGCCGAGGCGAGCAGGGCCCGCAGCCGGTCGTCCAGCCCGAACCTGCCCGCCAGCCACCAGGTGAAGAGGAAGACCCCACTGATCAGCAGGATCGCCTGGACGATGGCCGGGCCGGCGGCGCTGGCGATCACCGACAGGTTGATCGAGGCGCCGAGCAGTACCAGGCCGGTCTTGATGAAGAACTCGGTCCGGAACGCGGCGGCGATCCGGTCGCGGATCCCGAGCAGCGTGACGGCGACGTTGCCGAGCAGACCGAGCAGGATCGCGTACACCGGGTACTCGATCGCGCTCGCGATGTCCTCGACCGCGGTGTCGGCGGCGAACTCCGGAACGTTCAGTTCGAGGTAGCGGGTCAGCCCGGCCAGTGCGAGGACCACCAGCAGGCCGAGCACGGTCCAGCCCCAGAAGGCGCCGGACCGGACCGACCCGCCGGTGGGCACCGCGGCGACGGAACCCTCGGCGGTGCTGGTCGGGCTGGTTGCCGGCGCGGCCGGCGCGGCCGCGGTGGAGGCGGGAGTTGCCGCTGCCGTGGACTCACCCGGCAGCCGGGCGGCGTCGGCGGTCATCAGGGCACCACCCCCGTGGGGATCACGCCGACCAGGACCAGCAGGAGCAGGACCAGGCCGAGAATCGTCGCGGCCCAGTCCTCGTTGATGGCGAATCTGCTCTCGGCCGCCGTCGGCGCGGCCGATGGATCGGTACTGTCACTCATCGTCGAATTCCTTCGGGGGGTACGAAGTGATGAGGGCGATGGCTCGGCCCAGCGGCCGGACGTACGGGTGATCCCCCGGATCGCCGGGTGGATGGGAGGGGTGGCCGGGGCCCGCGCGACCGCCGAGGGCGGTCACGCCGGGTACGTCGGACGTGCGGCCAAGCCGCGGGGTCAGCGGTGCGGCGTACCGCGGCGACAGAGGTCAGCCGCGATCCGCATCAGGTCGACAGCCCGACGGCTGATGAGACGGACCCCGATAAGCACGATCCCATATTCCTACTGACTAGATAGGAATACAAGACCCTTCTCACCAGTCGCACCTGATCACGCCGGCCGTACCCGACCGCGCCGACCACATCCGGACCTCGGCCCGGCCCGACACCCGGAAGCGACCGCCCGCCACCCACGTCGGGCCGCGCCGGACCCGAGGACTCCCCCGGCATTTACAAACTATTCACATCTGTGCTTTGCTCAGGAAAACGCTTGCCGGGCACCACGAAGTGGCACATATCCGGGCGATCCAACCATGCCCACGGCCACACCCACGGCACCGACCGGGCACCGGTGCCGCCCCAGACCGCACCCGTGGGCCGTCCACCGTCGAACCAGGGAGAGAAGGATGCTCCACAGACAGCGCCGGCTGGTGCTCGGGGTCTCCACGTTCGCGGCAGCAACCCTCGCCGTCGCCGGGGTGGTCGTCACCGCCGGCACCGCCCAGGCCGCCGTCGGGTGCCGGGTCACCTACGCGGTGGCCTCCCAGTGGCCGGGCGGGTTCACCGCCAACGTCGACCTCACCAACCTCGGCGACCCGCTCACCTCCTGGACGGTCACCTGGTCCTTCAGCGCCGGCCAGACCGTCACCCAGGCCTGGGGCGCCGAGATCACACAGAACGGCAGCTCGGTACGGGCGGCGAACGTGAGCTGGAACGGCAACCTCGGCACCAACGCCTCCACGTCGTTCGGCTTCAACGCAACCTGGAACAACAGCAGCAACCCGGCGCCCACCAGCTTCGCGGTCAACGGCGTCACGTGCACCGGCGGCGTCGGCCCGACCACGCCGGGCACCGGTCCCACCACCCCGCCGACCACTCCCCCGGTGACCACCACTCCCCCGCCCGCAGGCGGCTGGCCGACCCCGACCGGGCAGAGCCCGGTCAACGGAACCATCCAGGTCAGCGGCACCTTCGACGGCGGCATGCGCCGGTACTGCTGCATCGGCGACGGCAGCCAGGAGGAGAGCCAGGACCCGATGTTCCGGCTCGCCGACGGCGCCACCCTGCAGAACGTCATCATCGGCGCCCCGGCCGGGGACGGGGTGCACTGCTCCGGCTCCTGCACCCTGCGCAACGTCTGGTGGGAGGACGTGGGCGAGGACGCGGCCACGTTCCGCGGCAGCGGCTCCCCGACGTTCCTGGTCGACGGCGGCGGCGCCCGCCACGCCAGCGACAAGATCTTCCAACACAACGGGCCGGGGACGGTGACCATCCAGAACTTCCAGGCCACCAACTTCGGCACCTTCTACCGCTCCTGCGGCAACTGCTCGACCCAGCACCAGCGCCACGTCGTCATCCGCAACGTCACGCTGACCCGGCCGGGCAACACCGTCGCCGGGATCAACACCAACTACGGCGACACGGCACGGTTCAGCGCGGTCACCATCGTCAACGACAGCAGCCGAAGCATGGTGATCTGCCGCAAGTACATCGGCAACAACAACGGCGACGAACCGAGGCAGGTCGGTACCGGCGCGGACGGCACCAACTGCTTCTACTCCCCGTCCGACATCATCTATCGCTAGGCGTCCGTCGTCGCGGCCGTCCCCGTCTCCGGGGCCGTACCCGCACCGGCGAGTGGTCGGTACGGCCCCGGAGCGCACGCCGCGAGACGCCGGCTTGCCCGCGTGATCCGGTCCGCAACCGGTCGACGTGCCTGTCGTCGACGGTCGCAGCCCTGCCGCCGGTGCCGCCGACCGGCGCGGGCATGGAACTCATCCCCGCGTACGCGGGGAACACCCTCATCCCAAGGTCTCAGGTAAGGGACAAACCGGATCACCCCCGCATACGCGGGGAGCAGGCCAACAGGTGGCCGTCGATGATGAACGCCCCGGGATCACCCCCGCGTACGCGGGGAGCACGGCACCAGGAGACGTTGACGGTCCAGGCCGAGGGGATCACCCCCGCGTACGCGGGGAGCACCACGCCCAGCGGCCGCCCCAGCCGGGCAGGCCCGGATCACCCCCGCGTACGCGGGGAGCACGCGCGCGCGGGTGGTGGTGGAGGTATGGGTACGGATCACCCCCGCGTACGCGGGGAGCACCTCGTCCAGAATAGAGACGGTTGCATACACCCAGGATCACCCCCGCGTACGCGGGGAGCACCAGCACTCCCGGGAGGAGGAGACCCCGGAGTACGGATCACCCCCGCGTACGCGGGGAGCACACTTCCTGAACTGGGGCGATAAAGATCAGGTTTTCTGGTTCCCCCCCGCTGCCCTCCGGCGCCACCGGTACGGCCGAGGGTGTGGACATCCCCCGTCGCCCGAACCGACGTCGTCTGCCGCCCTGCCCCAGCCCGGAGCGAGCCGGATTCGGAACCGACTCTCTCCGACGTCGTCGCGTCAGCGCGATCCCAGCAAAGCCGTTGAGTGAGATGCCCGCGAAGACCTTCCGGGCAGGCGGTGAGGATCGTGACCACCGGCAGATGTCCACGAGCGACGGCGGGGCGGCGGTCCCGGTGTGGGGCCGCCGCCCCGGGGCACGAGAGGACAACCCGACCGGCCCGGACCGCCGTGACCCGCTGTCCCAGGGCAGCACCGTGGCCTGGGGACGGGCACCACACCCCGGTCACCGGTGGCGGTGACCGTGTCGCTGTCCCCGTGGGTGACACGGCGGGCGAGACAGAGAACGAGAAAGAGGCGGGGCGGGGTGAGATCGGGTGGCTCGGCCGGCCTGAGGCCGGGCATCGTCACGGCACGGTCTTCGGGGACGCGAGGGTCAACAACCCGCAGCCGTACGCCTTGGCGTGCCCGATGCCGCCGACCAACGCCCGACGGAAGGCGTCCGCGTCGGTGATCTGGAGGATGCCGTCGTACGTCGCCGTGGTGAGGGTGACGGTGCCCATGCCCCGTCTGAAGGACTGCTTCTGCCGCCGGTGCAGGCGCAGGTTGGGGCGGCCGTCGTCCTGTCTCGCCAAGACGAAGCCGTGCCGGGCGGCCCGGCGCTCCAACCACCCGACCTGCTCCTCCTCGCGTAGGTAGCCGAAACGCTGGGTCTCCTTGGCGTCGACGGTCTTCCGCCCGCTGTGGGTCGGGTTGGCGGTGAGCCGGAACGCCCAGCTCTGGCCGGCACGCAGCGAGTCGAGCAACCCGTCGTAGTCACGGGTCACCCAGGTCTCGTCGCTGGTCGGCCAGCCGGCCTGCTCGATCAGGTGGGTGAGGTCGGGGCGCCCGGGGCTGACGATGTAGAGGTGGACGGTCCCGACGGCCGGGGTGTCGACGCGCCACAGGGTACGGGCACCGGCGCGCTCGTAGTCGGCGGCGTGCGCGAACGCGGCACGAACCGCCCCGTGCATCGCGTGCGGCGAGGAGAGCAGTCTCCGGGCGTCTCGACGCGCTGGGTTGATCCGGAATCGGGTGAGATACATGCTCAGCCTCCCAGCAGGCTCAACGGGTCATGGTCGTCGACTCCGGCCCGCTCCGCGAGGTCGTTGGTGACGTCGACGTACCGGCGCAGCACCGACCGCCAGGTGTGCTGCCGACGCGCGGGGTCGAAGCTGAGCGGCTCGTCGGGCAGCGTCTCGTTGACCGGGTCACCCGGGCGCGCATCCCGGATGATCTCCAACCGGACCGTGCGGGCCGCCCTCCTGCGGTGCCACTCGGCCGCGAGCCACGGCCATCCGGTCAGCGCGTCGTCGAGGGTGCCGTCGTGCACCCCGAGGTTGATCGGACCGACCGGCGGACACGACCGGCGCCCCAGGTAGAGGGGGAACCGCGGCCGGTCGAGTGCCTCCGCGAGACCGTGCAGCAGCTCCGGGTCGCCGCCGACGGCGGCGAGGAAGACCGCGTCGGACAGGTAGAAGCGGTAGGTCAACGGTGCCCGCTGGCGGCCGTCGAGCGACTGGGCCGTCTGGAAGTCCCGCAGGATCTGCCCGGGCTGGTCGATCCGCACCCCGAACTCCAGGCCGAGCAGCTCGGTGAGCGGTTCCGTCCGCCGGATGCCCCTGGCGGCGGCGAGCAGGCCGATCACCCCGCTCTTGGTCGGTGCGATCTCGGTGCCCCGGCGGGCGAAGCGGCTGGACGAGCCCCACGACTGCAGCGGACCCGCCAGCCTCAGCAGCAGCACGCTCATGCCGGCTGTCCGAGCGCGACGGCGACCTGCTCCCCCACCTCGGTGACCAGCTCGTTGAAGCTGACCGCCTTGCCGAGGTCTGCCAGGACCGCGGTCTTCTCCCCGACCTGGGTGACCCAGCTCGCGACCGGGCGCTCGCCGTAGGCGCCCTCGACCGCGGCCGTGTGCGCGGCCAGGGCCGCCGCGGCCTGCTCCACCCGCCCCGCGGTGTGCGTGGCGCGCACCGGTGTCTCGAACGCCCCGACCAGGTTGATCGGCTGGGTGTCCCGCAGCCGCACCAGCACGGCGTCGGGCAGCGTCCGGTGGGCGAACGTGTTCTGCTTTCCGCTGGGCATGCTGCGGGCGAACGCGGTCAGGAACGCCTCCACGGCGGCCCGGGTCGCCGCCGCGTCGCCGAGGGTGCGGTGCAGCGCGTCGACGTCGACCGTGGCGTACCGGTAGAGCGTGGACGAGTTGAACTCGATGGTGCCGATCATCCCGGCACCCGTCTCGTCGGCGTCCTCCTTGCGGTCGTCGACCGCGGTGAAGTAGTCGAACTCGTTGTCCACGGCGTGCACGCTGATGGCGTGGGCCACCTGGCACGCGGCGTCGACGTTGATGTCGGCCATGTCGGCCACCATCCGGCCGAACAGCGCGATGTCGACCGAGTGCTCGGTGTTGGCCAGCGCCTTGAACGTCGCCTTGTCGAGCGCCTCGCCGCCACGCGCGGCCTTCAGCGCGGCGGCGGCGAGGTTGTCCAACTGCCGGTGGCTCAGGAACAGCAGGTAACCGGACTCGACGTCCTTGATCTCGCCCTTCTTCTTGTCGGCCTTGGCCAGGCCGGCGGTGACGAAGACGTCGGCTGCCAGCCGGGAGGCGTCCTCCTCGGAGATGCCGGGGTCGAGGGCCCGGATCCGCGCCGCGAGGGACTCGCCCACCCGCTTGGTCCGCTCGCCGAGCTGGGAGTGGTCGAGCAGCTCCCTGAAGGCCAGCCGGATGGCCCGCTTCCAGGCCTGGCTGGAGACCCGCGCCCGCCGGACGCCACCGTAGACGGCGGTCTTCGGCGAGCCGGTGTCGTCGCGGTTGAGGTTGCTCGGCGGCACGGTGTGCAGCGCGTAGACGTCGATGATGGTGCGGCTCATGACAGGTCCTCCTCGGGGGTGTCGCTGGCGGCGGTGTCGGTGGCGGCGGTGTCGGTGCTGGCGGGGTCGGTCTCGGCGCCGGCGCCGCTACGGAAGAACTCCCGGCCCCAGATGGCCTGCACCCTGGACTGGCCGTCGGGCCCGCGCAGGGTCAGCAGGTCGTCGGCGAGCAGGCCGTAGTCCAGGGAGACCTGGTGCTCCCGCAGCATGGTGACCAGGCTGCGCAGGTGGTAGACGCTCTCGTGGTAGGTGCTGGCGGTGCCGAGGGCGGCGAACCGGCGGCGTACCCCCTCCGGTCCGGCGGACCTGCGCACCAGGTCGGACAGGGCCCGACCCAGGCCGCGTCCGTCCGCGTGCATCGGCTCCCGGCGGGACTGCTGGTGCAGCGCGTACAGGGTCACCGCGTCGTGCACCGCGTACTCGGCGTCGGTGGCGTCCTCGGGCGGCTGGTAGCCCAGCAGGTGCTCCGGCACCTGGAGGTACCGCTCCAGGGTGAAGTCGAAGCCGGGGGCGCGGCCGATACCGCGCCGCAGCCGGGCGAGGGCGCTGACCGCCTCGGGGTGCGGCACGGTGCGCAACACCTGCGCCTGCAGGACGCTGACCGTCCGGGCGACGTGGTCGCCGAGCTCGCGGCGGTGCCGGCTCCACGGTCGGCGGTCCGGGTCGACCGACGGTTCGGTGTGCGTGGCGACCGGCGGGTCGGTGTCCACCATGGTCATGCTGCTTCCTCCTGCCTGTGGGGTGCGGGCTCGGCCGCCAGCGGCAGCGCCCTGGCCAGGCCGGCACGGAACCACGCCTCGGCCTGGGAGCTGGAGTAGTGGATCTCCCGGCCGGCGCGGTCGGTGCCCACCCGGCCGACCCAGGCCGTCGGACCGGCCGCGGCGACCAGCTCGGCGCCGAGCCGTAGGACCGCCCGGCGGACCAGCCGCTGCCAGGCCGCGCGCTCGGCCACCGGGTCGCTCTCCGGGCCGAGTCGGGCCAGCCAGTCACGGAAGGCGCGGTCCAGCAGGGCGTACGCGCGTTCGGCCGCCCGCTCGGACTCACCGACGTCGGTGTCCCGGTTGCCGGCGGCGCGGGCCAGGTTGTCGGCGAGCCGGCGCAGCACCGACACCGCCGCCTCGGCGTCGGCGGCGGCGTCGACGGCGGTCGCGCGCAGTGCGGAGTCCTCGACCAGCAGCAGCACGTTCATGGTGAGCGCGTCGCTGAAGATCTCGTCGACGACCGCCTGCTGGTTGCCGTAGGTGACGCTGACCGCCCGCGTTCTGGTCCGGAAGTCCGAGCCGACGACACCGGTGACGGTCAGACTGCCCAGCCACCGCACCACCATCGGCGACAGCCGCTGCGGCGGCTCGCCGCCCGGCTCGGGCGGCGCCGGGAGCAGGCTCTGCAGCCCTCGCCACAGTGCCCGACCGTGGTCGTGGGTGCGGGGCAGGTAGACCGGGGTCCGCTTCTGCGCGCGCTCCCGCGGCCCGCTGCGCCCCCAGATGCTCATCGGTTCGAGCAGGTGCCGGTCCTGCCACTCGAACCTGTCGCCGTTGGCGACCAGGGCGCCGGTGATGCCGTTGGTGTCGCCGAAGAGCCGGATCCGGCGGGACTGCCAGGTGTAGAGGCTGAGTACCCCGTACGGGCCGCGGGTGGCGGCCGGCTCCTCGGCGGCGGTCTGCGGCTCCCGCTCCCACACCGGCAGGTCCCGCTCGTCGGCCTCCCGCCACCGGGAGTCGGCCGGCACCAGGTTGAGCAGCAGGGTCTCCCGCAGGGTCGCGCCCTCCAGGTAGACGCCACCCAGTGACCCGACCGACCCCACCCCGATCGGATAGCCTCGCCCGCCCTTGACCCGTGGATCACCGACCGCGCCGGTCTTGATGCCGGAGACGTCGTACGCCTGGCAGTGCACCAGCCAGCGGGCCGCCTCGGCGGGGGTGATCGACTCCATGCCGGACCCGGCCCGGGTCGTCAGGAACGGCAGGCCGGCCGGCACGTCGGCGATGAGCCGTTCCAGCCCGTACGTGTTCTCCTTCGCCGCCCGCAGGTCGGCGACCTGGTAGAAGGGGTGCGTCGGGTGTAGCAGGTCGAACCGGTCGCGGAACTCGTCGAGATAGTCGGCGATGTCCGCGGTCGGCAGCTTCCGGTCCCGCCAGAGCGTCCGCCAGGCCGCCTCTCCGGGCGGTCCGCCGGTGGTGCGGTGCAGGATCGCCAGTGCCAGCCTCAGGATCGCGAAGGTCTGGGTGGGCAGTTCGCAGGCGATCATCCGGACGTTCTCGGCCTGCTCGAAGAGGCCGAGCAGTGACACGTCGCGGCGTTGGCCCGTGGTGTCCAGTACCGGGATCCAGGCCTCGTCCACGAGCGAGAACCCGGCCGGGTGCGGCGAGCTCGGCACCGGCATCACCTCCTCTCGGGATGTGGACAAGTCGTTTCAGAATGCGGAAGCGACGTCAGGCGTCGGCGCGGGTGACGCGCAGCCCCTCGTTCGGGTCGTAGTGCAGGTCGAAGCCGGCGACCGTGGCGTTTCCGTCCTCGTCGACGTCGAGGACGAGTTCGTCGGCGAGCCACGGACTGTCCTTCCAGGCGCGGACGTCGACCCGGCTCCGCAGGTCGGACCGCACGCTGTCGAACACCTCGTCAGACGTCATCGCCCGGGGCAGGGGCAGGGTGCACCGTGCGACGGAGCGGGCCAACTCCCAGTCGGGAGTTCTGTCGACGGGCACGAGTACCCCACCGCCGTCGATCCACGGGGGGATCACCAGGCCGGCCGAGGTCCGGACCAGCAGCAGGACCTCCACCAGTTCGGCGTCGGTGTCACGGACGTGGCCCCGTGCCACGTGCTCGTCGGCGTCGCCGACGCCACCGGCCAACCAGCCGATCAGCGGGGTTCCGGGCTCGCCGACCGCGGCCAGGCGGAAGGCGTCGGCCTTCAGCTCCTTCGTGGTGAACGCGTCGCGCTGCTTCGCCTCCGCCTCGGCCATGACCGCCTGCCAGGACGGTGGCCCGACCGGCGCGTCACCGTAGGCGGCCTGGGTGAGCGGGGCGATGTCCGCCGGCAGTCGCAGCGGCGCGCCCTCCAGGTGTGGCAGCAGGACGGCGGCGCTGCGCAGCAGGCTGGCCGGCTGGTAGACCCGGCGGGAGCCGCTGACCGGCTGGGGTGGCTCGGTCGTCCAGTCCGCGCCGGTGATCCAGCACACCGGCTCCGCCAGCCCGGCCGGGCGGTCGTCGCGCGGGTGCCGGTGCAGCCGGCCGATCCGCTGCAACACCAGGTCGACCGGGGCCAGGTCGGTGACGAGCAGGTCGAAGTCGATGTCGAGGGACTGCTCGGCGACCTGGCTGGCGACCACCACGTACCGCCGTGGACGGCTGCCGGTCCCGGGCGGCCCGAACGTCTCGCGTAGCCAGCGGTCCTTCGCGGCCCGGTCGACGGCCATGAACCGGGAGTGCGCGACCGCCACGGGGATGTCCGGTCCGAGCGCCGCCCGCAGCGCGGCGGCGGTCTCCTGCACCCGGGCCACGGTGTTGCGGACCACCAGCGCGCAACCGCCGTCGGCCAGCCGCTCGCGCAGCAACCCGGCCAGCGCGGGCAGGTCGTCGGCCAGCCGCCGCAGCGTGACCTCGATGTGCCGTCCCGAGTCGGCGCTGCCGGTCGCGACGGCACCCCGCTGCCCGGCGGAGACCGTGACCAGGGGATAGCGCAGGTCGGTGCGGAGCGGGGCGTACGGGTCGACCCGCGGCCTGCCGCGGTCGCGCCAGGTCGGCCTGGGTGGCGGGCCGAGCCGGCCGTTGTCGTACGCCGCCACCAGCTCGGCCCGGCGACGTGCCGGCAGCGTCGCGGAGAGCACGACCACCGGCACGCCGTACGCCCCGAGCCACTCCAGCGTCCGGTCGAGGAACCGTCCCATGTAGACGTCGTAGGCGTGTGCCTCGTCGATGACGACGACCTTGCCGGCCAGGCCGAGGTGGCGCAGCACCAGGTGCCTGCTGCGCAGGGCCGCGAACAGCAGTTGGTCGATGGTGCCCACGACGAAGCTGGACAGGAGTGTCCGTCTGGGCCCGGCGAGCCACCTGTGCACGCCGATGTCGGCGCCGCCGGCGTCCGCGGCGATGCCGCTCGGCAGGGAGGTCACCCGCAGCTCGTCGTAGTCGGGGTTGAGCGCGGCCTTGGCGTGGGCCAGCCGTACGTCCCGGTCGCCCCGGCCGACCTGTGCGTCGGGCAGCCGGCGCAGCCAGGACAGCATGCGGCTGAACATGGCGTCACTGGTGGCGCGGGTGGGCAGGGCCAGGTAGCAGCCGGAGGCCCCGGTACGACGGGCCATGATCTCCACCGCCGCGAGCGCCGCCTCGGTCTTGCCCTCGCCCATCGCCGCCTCGACGATCAGGACGCCGGGCAGCGGCATCGTCTCGGCCAGCTCGGCGACGGTCCGCTGCACCGGGCGGGGAGCCGCACCGTCGGGCAGCGCGAAGCGCGCCCCGAACAGTTCGTCCACGCTCGCCGACGGCGCGACGGGCCGCCACGGGACGGGCAGGTTCAGCGTCTCCCAGCCGGACCGCAGCCGGTCGGCGTCCGTGCCGGCCAGGACGTACGGGAAGTACTCCTCGTTGCTGGCGATCCAGTCGGCGACGACGACGAGCCCGGTGAGGATGGCCTGCGCGGGTTGCGACAGCGCCACGCCGCTCCACTCGACCAGCCGCTCGCCGGCGCCCGACCGCTCCGCCATCCAGGTCAGCAGCTCCCACTGCACCTGCCGCCAGGCACCGTCGCCGAGCAGGTACGGGCGTAGCTGCACGTTGCGGAGTCCCTCGTCGGTGGGCGGCACGCCGTGGTGGCCGCCGACGACGACCGCGAACGGGTGCGGGTCGGCCCAGTCCTGTTCGTTCAGCCAGTCGGCCAGCACGAGGTGGCCCGCGGTGGCGTGTGGGGCGTACCTGCGGTCGGCGCGGATCAGGTTCCGGTCGTAGTCGAGCCCGTGGTCGCGCATCCTGTCGGCGAGGGCGGGCGCCTGGTGGGCGAAGGCGGGCGTTGCCTTGCCGATGTCGTGCACCCCGGCGAGCCAGACGGCCAGGGTCCGCCCGTCCGCGTCGCCGCCGGGCAGTTCGTCGGCGATCCGGTGGCGGACCGCTCGGCCGAGCCAGTGGTCCCAGAGTTGCCCGGCCACGTCGGCGGTGTCGGCCAGGTGCCGCCACAGCGGTAGCCAGCCCACCGGGGAGGTGCCGGTGCGGTCGGTCTTCCCCCAGACGGAGCGTGCCGCGTCGCCCAGTTTCGGGCCGCCGGCGGCGGGCGCGCTCATCGCGGGGCCACCGGCAGCAGCGGGCTGGGCGACCCGCTGTGCGACAGGTAGAGGACGTCACGGGCCCGGGTCATGGCGACGAAGAGCAGGCAGCGTTCGCGTTGCAGGTCCTGCCGGTGGGCGTGCGGGTCCTCGGCCGCCGAGGTGATCGCGTGGGGTGCCGGCAGCAGGCCCGCGTCCAGGCCGACGACCGCGAGGCACTGGAACTCCAGGCCCTTCATCCGGTGCATCGTGGCCACACGCACCCCGTCGACGCCCCGCTTCTCGTCGGCGACCGGGATGTGGGCCTCGCCCAGGATCCTGCTGATCGACCTGACGAGCTGCCCGGTGCGGGCGGCCACGCCGATGGCGTGCGGCTCCACGCCCTGGTCGAGCCAGGTCCCGACCCGTTCGATCAGCGCCTCGTACTCGCCGTCGCGGCTGTCGTGGGCGGCGAGTTCGGGTACGGCTCCCCGGGTGACCGCGCGGTATCCCCGCAGCGTGTCCTCCTGCCCGTCGAGGCCGACGGTGGGGTCGCCGCCGAGCACCCTGACCGACAGGTCCAGGATCTCGTGCGTGGTGCGGTAGTTGAGCGTGAGTCTGCGGGTCCGGCCCCGGACGTCGATGCCGAGCTGGGCCAGGGACACGTGGCTGTCGTAGATGCGCTGGTAGGGGTCGGCGAGCAGGAACATGTCGTCGGGTCCGGGTTCGACCAGGGCCCGCAGCAGCCGCCACTGCGCCGGGTGCAGGTCCTGCCCCTCGTCCACGACGACGTGCCGGTACGGGGCCGGCCCGCGGCGGACGATCTCGGCGGCGTCGTCGGCGAGCTGGGTGTGGGTACGCAGCCGCCGCCGCTCCAGTTCGCGCACCACCCAGTCGATCGCGGCCCACACCTGCGCGCGCTGCGCGGCGCGCAGGCCGGCGCCGCGACCGCGCCGGGACGCCTCCTGGTACGCCTCCAGGGTGGTGAGTCGCTGGGCCAGCACCACCTGCTCCCACTCGCGCCTGAGGAACGCGGCGCTGAAGGTGCTGACCTGGCCGGCGCGGTTCAGGAAGGTGGACGCCTGCCTCGCGGCCGACTCCCAGAGCTGGTCGAGGACGTCGTTGTCCGCCACCGTGACCCGCCCCCGGTGGCGCACGACGATGTCGTAGGCGAGCCTGTCGATGCTGATCACGTCGATCCGGGCCCGCACCGCCGGGTCGGTGGCCAGCCGGTACAGCTGGTTGGTCAGCGCGTCGGCGAGCGCGCGGGTGAAGGTGGTCAGCAGCACCTTCTCCCCGTCCGCCAGCCGCCTGGCGAGGAAGACCGCCCGGTGCAGGCCGGTCACCGTCTTGCCGGTGCCGGCGCTGCCGGTCACCAGCGCGGGCCCGCTGTAGGTGTCGCGGAAGGCGATGTCGCGCTGCGTCGGGTGCAGGAACGTGCGCCACACGTCGAACGGGTGCCTCAGGATCTCGGCGAGTTCGATCGGGCCGGAGACGAAGGCGATCCGCTCCGGCGTCCGACGCGCGGCGGTCAACAGGTCGTCGGTGTCCACCTTGCCCGACATGATCCGGTCGGCCAGCTCCGCCTGCACCTCCTCGACGGACATCCCGCTGGCCAGACCGCGCAGCACGTCGAGCTGGTACTCGGGCAGGCGGCCGTCCAGGCTCTCCAGCTGCTCGTCGGTGGCGATGACCCGCAGCAGCGGCACCAGGTCCTCCTCCACGCCGAGTCGGACGAGGTCGGCGGTGGCGACGTGGTCGAAGAGCCCACCCCCGGCCGGCTGCGGCGCGGCGGTGCGGGCGAACTCGTCGAGGCCCGCCTCGTCGCGGGTCTCCAGCACGCCGAGCACCTGGTTGACGGTGAACCGGCGGCTGACCGCGTAGGCGATGGCGTCGTCGTGCGGCAGGACGTTGAGCAGCGCGTACCTCTCCTGACCGAGGGCGAGCACCACGCCGCGGTAGAACTGGTCGATACGGATGGTGCGGATGTTCGGGTCGCGTGCCCCGGTCAGCTTCTCCAGGTGCAGGCCGGCGTGGGTGTGCTCGGCGAACTTCCTGATGGCGGCGTCGACGGCACGCTGGACCCGGCGTTGTAGCCGGGCGTAGGCGGGAAGGAAGTCCCGGCAGATCGCCAACTCAGCCATACCGCCCCCGTTCGTGGACGCCCGGCCGAAAGCCAGGGCTTGGTCGTGGGAACTGTCGTGTGCCGGACAGGCCCAGCCGCCTCGGTCGCGCAGCATGAACCAGCCAGCCGCGCGGTGCGGCACACATCCTGGCACCCGTAAACATGCTTTGCAAGTTCATTCATGTGACATTGATTCACAAGATCTCCTGCGGTGGACGGTGAGACGCGGAACGCCCGTCGATCCCGGGGGCAGGGTCGACCCGGGACTAAGCTGTGCCCGTGGTTCCCGGCACGAGCCTCAAGGGCCGATACACGCTGGGCCGCTTCCCGTTGGCCCACAGGGGAATGGGCAAGGTGTGGCCGGCACAGGACACCATGCTCAGGCGCCCCGTCATCGTGAAGTTCGTCGACGCCACCACAATGGACGCGTCGGCCGTACGCCGGTTCCGCCGGGAGGCCCTGCTGACCGCGCAGTTCGACCACCCCGGCGTACCCGCCGTCTACGACCTGGGCGAACACGACGGCCACCCGTACGTCGTCCTACAGAAGATCAACGGGATCGCGCTGTCGGACCTGGTCGCGGAGCACGGTCCACTCCCGACCGGCTGGGTGGCCGCCATCGGGGCGCAGATCTGCAGCGTGCTCCTCGCCGCGAAGCGGCTCGGCCTGATCCACCGGGACATCAAGCCGAGCAACGTCATGCTGGAGCCCAGCGGCGCGGTGAAGGTGCTCGACTTCGGACTGGCCGTGATGCCGGACGACGACCGGTACTCGCGGATCACCACGAGCGGGCAGAGCCTCGGCACGGTGGGCTACATGGCACCCGAACAGATCCGCGGCGAGCAGACCGACCACCGCAGCGACCTGTACGGCCTCGGGGCGACCCTGTTCGACCTGCTCACCGGGAACCCGCCCTTCGACGGCGCGACCACCGTCACCACCGTGCGCCACCAGCTGGACACTCCCCCGCCGCGCGCCACCGACCGGCGGCCCGACATCCCCGCGGTGCTCGACGACCTGGTCCACGCCCTGCTGGCACCCCGCCCCGAGGACCGGCCGGCCGACGCCGCCGAGGTCTACGCGACCCTGGCCCCACTCTGCCAGGACCTGCCGCCGATCCCCGGCGTGGTCGACGACACCGTCGGCGCCGTACGGGCGTACGCGGCGATCGTCGGGCGGGTACCGCAGCCGTCCCGCCCCGGGACGGAGCCCGCCGCCGGGCAGACCGGGCCCGACCCGGAGCAGGGCGTGCGGTACGCGGAACGGTTGCAGTCCTCCGGGCAGTTCCGTGCTGCCGCACGCCAGTGGCGGCGGCTGGCCGACGACCGGGTGCGGCAGCACGGCGACGACGACCCCCTGGCGTTCGACTTCCGACTGCGCGCCGCGCGCGCCCACGTGGCGCTCGGCGAGCACGCGCGGGCCCTGCGGCAGCTCAACGCGCTGCTGGAGAGCCGGATACGCGCCGACGGGCCGGATCACCCCGCCGTGGCGGAACTCCGCCGGGAGATCGCGCAACTGGGCGGGGAGCAGGTCACGCCGCCCTCGCCCGGCTCAGGGACACCAGACGCGGATCGCTGAACGACCGGGGCAGCAGCACGGCCTTCTGCTCCGGGAACCGGTGCCCGTCGTAGCGGAAGATCCGGGCGCAGGTCTGCCCCCGGGTCTCGGTCGCCAGGGCACGTGCGGCCAGCGGCGAGTACATGGTGCTGTGCTTGAGCCAGGCCGCCTCCTCGCCGTGCCGGTCGAAGCCGCGACCGCTCGCCGCGTGACCGAACACGTCGTGGACCGCACGGAACATGTCGTTCTCCGCGTCGCTGAGGTACGGGTGCGGGTTGCCGCTGGCCGCGGTGGCCCAGACCCTCAGGCGGCGGTGCCGCACATCGTCGATCATCGACTCGACGTCCGGGTACGGGTCCTCGTCGACGATGCGCACCGACACCCCCAGGCCGCCGTACTCGGGCCGGCCCACCATGAAGTGGTACTGCTGGACCGTCTCCCGACAGAACGCGGCGTACGCGGCGTAGGCCCGCTCCTCACGGACCGGCGCGGCCAGGTACGCGTCCGCGATGGCCGCACCGACCGCCGGATCAAGGCGCACTCGCGCGTACACGCGCGAGGGAATGGTGGTGGCGCCGGGTGCGTACCGCCGCACGCCGTGACACACGTACGCGACCGGCGGGAAGCACGTGGACGAGTCGGTCGACGCTGCTGGTGCGAGCAAGGGTGTTCATGGTCCTCCTCAGGCCGTCGGGTCGGGGAAGCTTCGCTCAGCGTGGGGTCGCCTGGTCCCGCTCGCCGCGTGACCGCGGCCTCTCGGCGGCGCGGGCGGCGTTCCGCTGCTGCTCACGGCGGAGCACCTCGCCGAGCATCCGGATCTCGGAGGCCCGGCGGTCCTGGTAGAGCTTGGCGAACTTCCCGATGGTGGTGCTGCGTCCACGACGCGGCATGACGTCCTCCACGAGACGCTGATGTGAACTGGATGGCCACGACCATAGCGCCTGTGAACTACCGCCACAAGTTCCGCCGACATGGTACTGTTCACGTGTGAACAGTGAGCCGAACCTGGCCCCGAGCGAGACCACCCTGACCGCCAGTGGCATCGCACGCCTGGCCAACGTCGGCAGGGCGGCGGTGAGCAACTGGCGGCGGCGTTACGCCGACTTCCCGGCACCCGTGGGCGGCACCCCGACAAGCCCGTCGTTCGACGCACGGGAGGTGGAGCAGTGGCTACGCCGCCACGGCCGGCTCCACCGGGTGGGCACCGAGGAGTGGGCCTGGCGGCACATCGAGAGCTACCAGCCGGCGGCCCAGATCAACGACGTGCTCGGCATCGCCGGCGCGTTCCTGCTCACCCGCGCCGACCGGACCGAGACCGCCGGCACCGGACTGCCGACACCGCGACAGCTCACCACCCGACTCCGCGCACTCGACCCGGACCTGGCCGCGACGGTCGACGCCCTGCTGCCGAAACAGTGGAACCAGCAGCTCACCACCCTGCTGCGGACGCTCGACCAACTCAGCACCGAGCGGGACGCGGAGGCCGCCTTCGAGTACCTACACGGCCGGTACGTCACCTCGGCCCAGTCACTGTCCGGCCTCGCCGGCACCCCGGACACCGTCGCCGAGGTGATGCTGGCCCTCGCCGGCACCGGAGCCCGCACCTTCGACTTCACCAGCGGCACCGGGTCGATCCTGCGGATGGCCGCCGACCAGGCCGTGAACAGCGGCCGGGTCACCCGCTGCTACGCCCAGGAGATCAACCCGCAGTACGCCCTGATCACCAGGCTGCGGCTGTGGTTCGTCCACCTGCGCGCCCGACGCGCCGGCCTCGACGCGGAACCACCCGTCGTCCACGTCGGCGACAGCCTGCTCGCCGACGCCCTGCCCGACCTGCGGGCCGACGTCGTGGTCGCCAACTTCCCCTTCGGCATCCACGACTGGGGCCACGACCGACTCGCCTACGACCCCCGCTGGGTGTACGGCCTGCCGCCACGCACCGAACCCGAACTCGCCTGGGTACAACACGCCCTGGCCCACCTCGCCCCCGGCGGCACCGCCGTCGTGCTCATGCCCCCGGCCGCCGCGTCCCGCCCCGCCGGCCGGCGCATCCGCGCCGAACTGATCCGACGCGGCGCGCTGCGCGCGGTCATCGCCCTGCCCGCCGGCCTGATGCCACCCTCCGGCATCGGACTGCACGTCTGGGTCCTCACCCAGCACGACCCGGACGAGCCACCCGCCGGAGACCTGCTCGTGGTGGACACCACCGCCGACCCGGACAACCGGCCCCTCGCGGAGATCGTCGCCACCGCCTGGCGCGCCTACCGGTCGGACCGGTACGCGGAACTGCCCGGCGTCCACCGTGCCCTGCCCGCCATCGAGGTGCTCGACGACCAGGTCGACCTGACACCGCAACGCCACCTGCCGCAGGCCCACGGCCTCACCGTCGAGCCCGCCCAGATCGTCACCCGGATCGGCGACTTCGACCGGCTCCTCGACGAGCTGCGGCGGACCCTGCCCGAGGTACGGCAGGTCGAGAAGGCACCACTCCGCGACGCCCCCCACGCCGACGTCGCCGACCTCATCCGGTCCGGCAGCATCTCCGTCCAGCGCGCGGTGACCCGCCGGTCGGCGGGCGCCAGCGCCGACACCGCCGTGCTGACCGCCGCCGACATCCTGTCCGGCGGACCGGCCACCGGCCGGGCGACCCGCGCCGCCGACGACGAGCCGGGACCACGGGTACGCCCCAACGACATCCTCGTCCCCGTCATCGGCCACAGGATCAGCGCCCGGGTGGCCACCGCGGAACAGGTCGGCGCCGAACTCGGGCCCGGCGTACAACTGATACGCGTCGACCCGACCCGCTTCGACCCCTGGTTCATCGCCGGTGTCATCTCCCGTACCGACAACCTGCGGATAGCCGGCCGCGCTTCGAGCGGCGCCAGCGGATCCCTGCGCCTCGACGTCAGGCGGCTCGCGATACCCGTGCTGCCGCTGGAGCAGCAACGGGCGTACGGCGAAGCCTTCCGGCGGCTCGTCGAGTTCCGCACGGTCCTCGACCGTGCCGCGACGACCGGGGCCGCGCTCGCCCACGACATCGGCGAGGGCCTGGCCGTGGGCACCCTCGGACTTCCGTCCTGACCACACGGGCGGACCCGCCCGAGAGCCCCGGTCAGCCCAGGTCGTCAGACTGCCGTACCCCTCCCGTCTTGATGACCGAGTCATGCATGCGGTTGCGATCCTCACCCGGTCCGAAGACCGGGTGCAGCCGGTCTGCACAGCCACGGGATCACGTCCGGCCCCGAGTTGCGATCCTCACCCGGTCCGAAGACTGGGTGCAGCACCGAGCCACTCGGGCGCCTGCGGCGGGAGACGCTTGTTGCGATCCTCACCCGGTCCGAAGACCGGGTGCAGCGCGAGACTGACGCCCGCCGCCGGGGACACGTAGTTCGCGTTGCGATCCTCACCCGGTCCGAAGACCGGGTGCAGCGGCGGTCGCCCCACCGATCGCGCCGGACAGGCCGAAGTTGCGATCCTCACCCGGTCCGAAGACCGGGTGCAGCACGTACTCCGGATCCAGACTGGGGTTGTCGTCGAGGGTGTTGCGATCCTCACCCGGTCCGAAGACCGGGTGCAGCGCGCCGTGGAGAGCCCTGGACGGGCGGATCCGGGTCGTTGCGATCCTCACCCGGTCCGAAGACCGGGTGCAGCGTGACCCAGTTCGCCATCCGCTGGGAGGAGCACAAGTTGCGATCCTCACCCGGTCCGAAGACCGGGTGCAGCACGGTCAGGGCGGCACCCTCGACGACGGCCAGGGCGAGTTGCGATCCTCACCCGGTCCGAAGACCGGGTGCAGCGCGCAGCCCGGCATCGTAGGCCAGTTCGGCCACCCGTTGCGATCCTCACCCGGTCCGAAGACCGGGTGCAGCCAGGCCCACCACGATCGTGGGCCGACCCTCGCCATAGTTGCGATCCTCACCCGGTCCGAAGACCGGGTGCAGCGTGAGTTTGACGTCAACGGTCACGCCCATTGCCGCGTTGCGATCCTCACCCGGTCCGAAGACCGGGTGCAGCTTCCTCCAGTTGCTCCCGCCACAGCGGCAGCTGTGGCTGGTTGCGATCCTCACCCGGTCCGAAGACCGGGTGCAGCGGAGCGCCCGGGGAGCGTGCCGGGGAGCGCGCCAGGGTTGCGATCCTCACCCGGTCCGAAGACCGGGTGCAGCGTGCGCGCACAACGCGCGGGGAGTGCACAGCGACCGGTTGCGATCCTCACCCGGTCCGAAGACCGGGTGCAGCACGCGAGGGCCACGGATCCGGATCTGGCGGGCATGGTTGCGATCCTCACCCGGTCCGAAGACCGGGTGCAGCGCGGCCGGCACGGCGTGGCTGATCGGTGCGCTGACGTTGCGATCCTCACCCGGTCCGAAGACCGGGTGCAGCACCTTGATCGACGGCTCCTCCACCACCCGCAGCTTGTTGCGATCCTCACCCGGTCCGAAGACCGGGTGCAGCCCACGGGATAGAGAGTGCCTGTCAGACCACGGAGAGTGTTGCGATCCTCACCCGGTCCGAAGACCGGGTGCAGCGTTGTCGCCAAGGGTGGGGCGCATGTGTTCCTCCCAGGTTGCGATCCTCACCCGGTCCGAAGACCGGGTGCAGCGCCGACCGTCGAGTTCCAGGCGCGGGCGACCGCGTTGTTGCGATCCTCACCCGGTCCGAAGACCGGGTGCAGCGACTCATCACTCCGGTCGACGCGGACCGACTCACCTCGTTGCGATCCTCACCCGGTCCGAAGACCGGGTGCAGCGCTGTTGGCGCCGAAGTCCACGCCGGTGGCGCCCATGTTGCGATCCTCACCCGGTCCGAAGACCGGGTGCAGCAAGGACGACGGTCGCCCGGACCGGCGGCACGTCCAGGCGTTGCGATCCTCACCCGGTCCGAAGACCGGGTGCAGCTGGATCCCAGGGTCGCCACGGATGCGATGAGGACGGTGTTGCGATCCTCACCCGGTCCGAAGACCGGGTGCAGCTCGGGCCTTGAGCTCCTGCTCGCGGAGGCGGGCGATGTTGCGATCCTCACCCGGTCCGAAGACCGGGTGCAGCGCACAAGCTCGCGTTCTTCAAGAACGGCGCCACGCCGTTGCGATCCTCACCCGGTCCGAAGACCGGGTGCAGCATGGAGCGGGCCGGAGTCGGCGCCGCGACGATCCAGGGTTGCGATCCTCACCCGGTCCGAAGACCGGGTGCAGCGCTGGTCTCAAGGTCATGTCTAGGACAAAATTCTATGTTGCGATCCTCACCCGGTCCGAAGACCGGGTGCAGCCTGGCGCCGTCGGCCAGCCTGAGCCTGACGCTGCTGTTGCGATCCTCACCCGGTCCGAAGACCGGGTGCAGCTCCAGTTTTGCCGTTGCACCGTCCGGCCCCGTCGCGTTGCGATCCTCACCCGGTCCGAAGACCGGGTGCAGCCCCTCTTCGCCGCCGGCGAGATCGTCTCCTTGCCGAGGTTGCGATCCTCACCCGGTCCGAAGACCGGGTGCAGCCCGCCGTCGCGGATCGCCTGCGCGCCGGCCCGTGTGTTGCGATCCTCACCCGGTCCGAAGACCGGGTGCAGCGAGGCGGCGGCCGCGGCCGTCCCGCATCCCTAGACGTTGCGATCCTCACCCGGTCCGAAGACCGGGTGCAGCCTGTACGTCCGTGAGCCTGTCGAGGGCCTGGTCGGTCAGTTGCGATCCTCACCCGGTCCGAAGACCGGGTGCAGCTGCTGTTGTCGACCGGCTTCTGGTAGGTGCCGTTGATGTTGCGATCCTCACCCGGTCCGAAGACCGGGTGCAGCGCGTACCAGCCGCATCACCCGTTCCCACGCGCCGCCGAGTTGCGATCCTCACCCGGTCCGAAGACCGGGTGCAGCGCTGTCGCTGGCTGCGGCCGGTGAGATGGACGTCTCCGTTGCGATCCTCACCCGGTCCGAAGACCGGGTGCAGCATGTGGGGGTGAGTGGACAGAGATCGCCGGTCTGAGTTGCGATCCTCACCCGGTCCGAAGACCGGGTGCAGCCCACAGGGTCGGCTGGCCGAGCCGGGCCGGGCCGCCGTTGCGATCCTCACCCGGTCCGAAGACCGGGTGCAGCCCGTTGCGCCACATCTGCTCACGCCACTGCGACGCCGCGTTGCGATCCTCACCCGGTCCGAAGACCGGGTGCAGCTCGGTGACGGCGGTCGGGCGCGGGAGATCGCCGAGCGTTGCGATCCTCACCCGGTCCGAAGACCGGGTGCAGCGAGGGTAATCGTGACCGCTCCACCCGGCGCGGTGCCGTTGCGATCCTCACCCGGTCCGAAGACCGGGTGCAGCACGCGACTGCCCGGACCCGGCCTGTCGCCAACGGGTCGTTGCGATCCTCACCCGGTCCGAAGACCGGGTGCAGCACCTCGACGGTCTCGCCGTAGCGGGCAAAGTTGCCCAAGTTGCGATCCTCACCCGGTCCGAAGACCGGGTGCAGCCCGGATCTACTGTCGCCTACTGGCGACGATAGAGGTTGCGATCCTCACCCGGTCCGAAGACCGGGTGCAGCTCGACGCCCTCGACGGTGCGATCGACCTGAGTGCGTGGTTGCGATCCTCACCCGGTCCGAAGACCGGGTGCAGCGGGCAGGCGGGTAGTCCGTCGGGGCGGACGCCGGCGCTGTTGCGATCCTCACCCGGTCCGAAGACCGGGTGCAGCTACACACCGATCAGCGGTCCGCGGTCCTTCTCCCGCGCGTTGCGATCCTCACCCGGTCCGAAGACCGGGTGCAGCTCGCCGTGTGGGCCGGCCCCGACGTCTACCCGGTCCAGTTGCGATCCTCACCCGGTCCGAAGACCGGGTGCAGCAGACCCAGGGACGCCACATCCACGCCACGCGCGGCGTTGCGATCCTCACCCGGTCCGAAGACCGGGTGCAGCGTTGCCGTCCGGGTCGGGCCTCACGCTCTCGCTGTAGTTGCGATCCTCACCCGGTCCGAAGACCGGGTGCAGCACGCCTCACAGTCCAGCTCCGCGCGCTCTCCCTGTCGGTTGCGATCCTCACCCGGTCCGAAGACCGGGTGCAGCTACGCGAGACGGGGCTAGAGCTGACTGCCGACGGCGGTGTTGCGATCCTCACCCGGTCCGAAGACCGGGTGCAGCACGTCCCGTACGCCCTGGTCACCCCGGCCACGCTTAAGTTGCGATCCTCACCCGGTCCGAAGACCGGGTGCAGCCGTAAAGCAGCTTTACACCATCCCTCCCATCGCGTGTTGCGATCCTCACCCGGTCCGAAGACCGGGTGCAGCAGGTCCACCGCCTCAGCGTCAGCCGGAATCTCCGGCGGTTGCGATCCTCACCCGGTCCGAAGACCGGGTGCAGCGCGGTTTGCGGACGGCGATGGGCCGGTGACAGAGAGGAGTTGCGATCCTCACCCGGTCCGAAGACCGGGTGCAGCGCTGACCGTCCAGGTATTTACCGACCGTTGCGGAGACGTTGCGATCCTCACCCGGTCCGAAGACCGGGTGCAGCGTCATCCCTCGCCTCTCCTCTCTCACCACGTATGCGTTGCGATCCTCACCCGGTCCGAAGACCGGGTGCAGCCCGGCCGCCGACGCCCTGGACGACACCCCAGGGGGGAGTTGCGATCCTCACCCGGTCCGAAGACCGGGTGCAGCTTCGAGCCCCGCCCGCCCCACCCGATCCACCAGCGTTGCGATCCTCACCCGGTCCGAAGACCGGGTGCAGCGGTTCCTGACCAGGGTAGACAGCGTGAAGTCGTCTCCCGCAGACTCCAGCCAGAGAACCGAAAAATCCATCTTGCCCGGTATTCAAGCTTAGGAACCCCCCGCGTACGTCTCGTTCGCCGGGGGTTCCTAGATCACGAATGAGCCGCGTGGATCCACCGCCCGGGGTCTACCCAGATGCTCGACGTCATCGAGCGCCTGTGCCGGCAGTCGATAGATGCGGATGCTGTCTCGCACGGGGTCGATGACGGCCTGCAGTGCCGCGACCAGCCTGACCTTGTCGGCCTCGTTGCAGACCACTTCGAAGACGGACTTCTGGACGCGGTGACCGTACGCCTCACAGATCTTGGCTACCCTGCGGAGACGACGCTCCCCCGCCGGGGTGACGGTCTCGACGTCGTACGTGATGAGAAGGTCCACGTCAGTTGACCGTCCAGGGCTGATATGCCGGCAGGTCACCGCGCAGATGCCGGGCGAGCAGCCTGGCCTGTACGAGCGGAAGCAACGCCGCCTCCACCTCCCGCTTCAGCTGGGCGTGGGGCCAGCCGCGTCGCCGGCTCTCCTGCCAGGCGGCCAGCACAGTCTTGCGGCCGGCTTCCGTGAGCCGGTACGCCCCGTTGGGCAACCTCTCGAAGTCGTCCGTCGACAGTTCGCGACGGTTGAGCATGGTGAAGGCGAGTCTGTCTGCCAGCAGGGGCCGGAACTCCTCCATCAGGTCGAGCGCGAGGGCAGGCTTGCCGGGACGTACCCCGTGGAGGAAGCCGATGTACGGATCCAGCCCGACCTGTTCGAGCGCACCGTGCACGGCGACGCGCAGCAGGCCGTAGAGAAAGGAAAGAAGGCAGTTCACCGGATCGGTGGGGGGACGCTTACTCCGACCGCCGGTCGACCACTGTTTGTCGGTGACGAGGTACGGCAGCGCGGCGAAGTAGTCCCGGGCCGCGATGCCTTCGACTCCCAGTATCTCGTCGACCTTTCCCGCCTCCCTGAGCATGGGCAGCCGCTGGGCGAGGAGTTCGGCGGATGCCCGCAGTGCCGTCTGCCGCTGCCCCTTGGCGTCCCGTGCCGCGCGCAACAGCACCTGCCGCGAGTTGTGAATCTTGCCCGCGACGAATGCCGCCGCGATCCGTCGTCGGGCCTCCTCGGCGTCCGCCGCGCGGTGTTGCGCCTGTCGAAGCAGAGGATTGCCGCTGGTCGGGCCGGCGACCCGGGCGCGGAAGCGGCCGAAGCCGGTGAGCCAGCTGACCGATCGGCCGTCGTCGGCGCATCGGAGGAGCAACTCGTCGGTGATGTTCACCCCGCCGAACAGGACCAGGTGGTCGAGGCGGACCAGGGGTAGGAGCCGGCGACCGGGCTGTTCAGGGTGGTGGATGCGGACCGCGTCGCCGTCGAGGTGCAGGTTGGTACCGGGTGTCTGCACGTACAGGGTGTTGAGCAGCTCAGTCACGCCATGATCCGAGAGGTCGAGGGCTGAACAGGTCCGCCTGCGGTCTGATCCGGCCGCCGGTGACCTCGGGTAGACAGTCGTCGCGCAGGGAGCACTTCCGACAGCGGGTGCCGTGGCGTGCAGGCGGCAGGCGCTGGTCCGCCAGCAGGCGTCGGACCGCCTCGGCGGCCTCGATCGCCCGCGCGACCAGATCCGGGTCGATCACGACCCGGTGCCGCCGGTGCTCGGCAACCGAGTAGACGTAGCCGACCGGTACCTCGAAGCCCGCTTCCATCAGGCAGAGCGCCTGCCCGGCCAGCTGCACCTCGGCCGGGCCGCCCGGTCGATACCGGCCCACCTTGTACTCGACCGGCGCCGCCGTCCCGCCGGTGAACTCCACGACGTCGCAGACGCCGCGAAGGCCGTACGTCTCGCTGGCGACCGGCAGGGACCGCACCACGGTGACGCCGGCTCGCCGGGTGAGTCCCGGCAGGTCGACGTTCTGGTGGCTCAGATCCCCGCGTACGGTGTCCGCGTTCTCCGCCCAGACCCCTTCGACGTGGATCAGGGCCGTCTGCCGGTCGCAGTAGGCGTGATGCTCAAGGGCGGACAGCGGGACCTCCCAGGTCCCGCTGTCACCCGGACCGACCGTCACGGCCAGAGGTTGACGAGTTGGGTCAGCTCGACGCCCTCCGGCAGCCCGTCGGTGTCGACGGTGAGTCGGTAGTCCTGGTACTGCCGGGCCGCCTTCTCCTGGTTGGTCCGCTCGACCCTGATCCGTTCGGTGAGGCTGGCAGCCGGTGCGACGCCGAGCGCGTCAGGGTGGCTGAAGACGAACAGACCGCAGAGTTTCATGTCGCCTCGGGTCGCGGAGCGGTCGTGGTCGAACATCAGGCTGACGGCCCGCCACAGCATCGCGAGGTCGTCGGAGGTGACGCCGGTCTTGGCGGCACGCGGGGCCGAGAAGTAGGCGTGCGCCCGGTAGAGCCCGTAGGGCACGGTCCACTTCGACCCCATCTCGGTCCGCTCACCCTTGTCGATGTCATCCTGACGGGTCTGGGTGACCCGGGTGATCGCGTGGTCGATGGGCAGCACCGGGTCGATGCTGCGGGCGAAGGTGAGCTGGAGAGGGCCGCGCACCTGGCCCGCCCCGCCCTTGGAGCCGGTCAGCACCGCGCCGAACATCCGGATGTCGAAGTAGTGCTCACACAGCCACCGCTGTGCGTCCTCCGGCCGGCCCGGCTGGGCCTGCCACGCCTCCTCGATCCGGGTGTTGAGGGCGTGACCGGCCTCGACGAAGATCCCGTACCGCGCGTCGTCGCCACGCAGCAGGGCCACCGTGTCGCGGATCTTGCGCTTGAGCGCGACGTCGGTCACCAGCCCCTGGCCGGTCTCGTCGTCGGTACGGGGCTGGTTGCCCCCGTCCGGGTCGCCGTTCGGGTTGCCGTCGGTCACGTCGAAGAGGAGGACGATGTCGTGACGGCGTGACGGGTCGAGGTGTGCCTCGGTCATTCGGCGTCTCCTTCCGAGGGAAGCTGCTCGTCGATGGGCGGGACGTCGGTGGCCTTCTTGTTGGCCGCGGCGGCGATCCGTTCGGCGCGCAGTGCGGCCCGCTGCTGGTGGTAGCCGAGGACGAACTGTGCCTTCTGCGCCAGGACCGCGCTGCTCGGGATGGACTGCCTGTCGTCCATCAACCCGAAGATCTCCTCAAGTCGCCTGGCGTACGCGTTCGCCCAGGCCGGCCGACGCAGCGGCCCTCGTAGCCGGCGCAGCCAGGCCGTCGCGCTCCGCTGGCCGTTGACCAGGACGGCCCGCGGGTTCGTGATCGCCCGCCCCATGTAGCGCTCGGCGAAGCTGGTGTTCAGGGGCTGCTTCGCGGCCCGGTAGACCGCCTGTTGCAGGTCGTCGAGCACGGCGAAGGCCCGGCCCGACAGGTAGGCGGGGTCCTTGCTTTCCAGGTTCACGGTCGGTGTCAGCCTTTCTGTTTCATCGGGAGACAGCCCGGGGCGGCGACGCATCGCCAGGCGGATCAACGCGGCCCTGGCGGGATCGACGCGGCCGTCGGCCCGAATCCGGTTGAGCACGTGCGTGAGCAGCTTGGGCGGCAGCGGACGACGCAGCAGCGCGGTCCGGAGCAAACCGGCGAAGATGTCGGCGGGACGATCCTCACCCTTGGCGCCGAGCTGCACCCAACTGCCCGCCGCACCACCCCGACCAGGCTGCCACCGTCCGGTTGCACGGACGAGCTGACTGAGGCGGATGTGGACCGGCTGTCCTGACCAGTCGACCATCTGGTGGTCCGCGAACCAGGCCCGGACGTTGTCCTTGACCCGGGGCAGCGGCATCTCGACCCAATCCCGCACCACCACCCGGGCGACGTTCCCGCTCACCGTCACCGAGCAGAAGGTCGAGAAGTCGTCGACGTCGGGTTCCTGCCCGGCGACCGGGGCGGTCTGCAGGGCGGTCGCGTCGCCGAGGCTGGGGTCGTCGAGCGATTCCATCACGTCGAACGTGGACCCGCCGACCAGCCACCAGACCAGTCGCGCGTTCTGGCCGGGCAGCGTGCTGCTGTGCCGCTCGCTGTCGAGCAACGCGGTCAGCGACGACATGAAGGTCAGGCCACAGGTGACGCAGATCGGCGTGTGGCCGAGAAACTTCTGCAGCTCGTAGCCGTGTACCGCCTCGTTGATGCTGACCAGCGACGCGCTGTTGGTCGCCCCCGGAAGCAGGCGTCGCGGAATCTGGGTCGGGATCGTCTTGAGCAGTTCCCGTACCTCGCCGCAGACGAGACACCGACCGGCCCGACCGAGCCCTTTCCGACCGGCGGCCACCGTTGCCCAGTAGCGGCGCGCGGACTCGTGCTCGCACGCGACCTGGCCGTCGACGACGAACGCGACGAGGTCCGCACGGCTCCACCTCGCCGGCTTAAGGATTCCGCTGGCCCGGCCGGCCGCGTAGAAGGCGGCGATCGCCGGCGCGGGACCGTCCGGCTCGGCCGCCGCCCAGTCGCGAACCAGTTCCTGGAAGGCGAGGTGCTGCCTGGCCACCCGGTCCGGGTTGCCCCCGTCGTCGGAGACCCAGCCCAGCACGTACTCGACGGTGTCGGCGGCGAGCGCGGGGGCGATACCGACCGTCCGGGTCACGGCGGGCACCAGCCGGTTCGCGCCGTACCGCTGTCCGCTCACCGACGGGTCGGCGGTGTCGGTCATCTCGATGCTGACCGGGCGGCCGTCACCGGTCAGATAGAGCAGGAAGCGGACCGGCTTCCGGGTGTAGAACGGCGGAACGACGTCGTCCGTGGTTTCGGCGTACTCGACGAGCCGGCGCAGCAGCATCAGGCCGCCCCTGGTGTGGGAAGGTCCAGTTCCATACCGCGTTCCGGAACGATGAGCACACCGTCGGTCACGGTGGCGGCGAACCACTCCATCCGGACACCGCCGGCCTTGTCGCGGTGAATCGAGTGCAGCATGATGCCGAGGTTCTCGTTGATGTCGTGCTGGCGATCCGTACCGTCCGGCCAGCCGAACCGCGCGCTGAACTCCCGCGTACCGAGGTAGGGCTGCTGGAAGCAGGCGCCGCGACGGACCCGGCGACGAAGCTGGTCGCGATACGCCGCGGCCGGCTTGTCCGCGTGCGGCGCGGTGACGACGTGCGCGTGGATCCGGTAGGCGACGTCACGCAGGCAGACGGCGTTACGCTGGTCGCGGTGTCGCACGGTGTCGACACGCCGGCTTCCCCGGATCGCCTCGGACAGTGGCGCCACGTCGGTGGTCTCGTTGCGCCGGATCGTGAACTGGCGGATCGGCTTGAGGATCTCGATCGCGACGATGTCGTAACGTATCTCCGGCTTCCAGAAGATGGACTCCAGGACGCCGACGGCCGCCGACGGGGTCATGACCGGGTACGTGACACGTTCGACCTTCAGCTCGGGGCGGGAGAAGAGGGCGGCCTCGCCGGAGACCTGGACCACCACCGGCAGGTCGCCTTCGCGGCTCCGGCGCAGGGTGATGCCGTCGACCACGTCGGTTGTCACAGCACGAACTCCTCGATGTGCGGATCGAAGCTGATGCCGGTCGCCTGGTCGTAGCTGCCGAGCCACTCGACCAGGGCGCCGGCCCGGACCTCGCTGCCGACGATCGGGCGCATCCACGCCCTGACAGCCCCGTCGCGAAGCACGCCGGTGTGCACGGTCGTGGTGTAGGGCTGGAGCCGCCGCAGGTCCCGCAGGTCGGGCACCGGGGCGGTCCGGATCCGCTCGACGAGGTCGGCGATCTCGGCGCGTTCCTCCGGCGTCTCGCCGCCCTGCGGGGTGACCACCGCCACGCCTTCGTCGCGGATCAGCCGGAACGCTTTCGACCGGTCCCGCGGCCTGGACGCTTCCGACCGGTCCCGTGTGTCCCGTTCGCGGTCGATCAGCGGTCCGTCGGCGACGGTCTGGAACGCCCAGTTCCGCCGGGCCTGTTGGATGCGCTGACCGACGTGGGCGGCGTCTTCGAGGTTCAGGGCCTGGTAGACGCTGCGGTAGTAGGCGGTGAGGGCGTGGACGTCGTCCGGTTCCGCCTTGTCGGGCCCGAAGTGGTTCCGGGCGATGCTGGCCAGCTTCCGGTACGACGCGGGTTGGCCCCCGTCGGCGGGCGCGAAGATGATGACGCGGCCCCGCTCGATCCGGCCCTCACGGTTTGCCCGCCCGGCCGCCTGCAGCAGCGAGTCGGCTGGCGCCATCGCCCGGAACACCACCGGGAAGTCCAGGTCGACACCGGCCTCGACAAGCTGGGTGGCGACCAGCAGCACGGGCTCGCCGGCCCGCAGCCGTTCGGTGACGGTCCGCAGGACCCGCTGGCGGTGGGCCGGGCACATCCGGGTGGAGAGGTGCCACGCGACGTCGGCGAGCCCACGGTCACGCCAGGTCTCGTACACGCTGCGGGCGTCGGCGGTGGTGTTCACGATCACCAGTGCCGCTCCGGACGCCGCGTCCTCCACGCGGCCGTTACCACCGGGCGGCAGCGTCGCCGCCGCCTCGTCCGCGACGTCGGCCAGGGTGGGTGCCGGCTCCAGCCGCCACTCGTACGTCACCCGGCGCAGCCGCTCCGTCAGCGCGGGTACGTCTGTGACCAGGTCGAACCGGTCGAGGTTGGCAAAGGTACGCAACGCCCAGAAGTCCGGCTGGGTGGCTGAGCAGAGCAGCACGGTGGTGCCGAAGTGCTCGACCAGCAGGCGCAGGCCGTCGAGGATCGGCACCAGCATCTCGTGTGGGAGCGCCTGGACCTCGTCCAGCACGATCACCGCGTTGGCGAGCCGGTGGATCCGTCGCATCGCGGAGGGCTTGCGGGCGAAGAGTGACTCGAAGAGCCGGACGAAGGTGGTGACGACGAAGGGCGCGTCCCAGTTCTCAGCCGCCTGCTTCCCCCACCGGCCGCCGGTTGTCGAGTCGTCGAAGTCGACCTGGCTGTGGTGCTCCAGCACCACCGGCTCGCTGCCCGGCTCGTCCAACAGCTCTCGGTAGACCGCCGCGTTCTGTTCGGTGATGGTCAGGAACGGTACCGCCACGATCACTCGTCGCTGCCCGTGCAGCGCCGCATGCCGCAGCGCGAACCCGGCCGAGGCAAGGGTCTTGCCGATCCCCGTCGGCGCGGGCAGCCGGAAGATCCCGGGCTTCCGTTCCGCCGCCGAGAGGCAGTCGGCGTACACCTGTTCGCGCAGCCCGTCCACCGGTGAAGGGGGACGCCCGGCGAGCATCGCCGCCCTTCGTCGCTCGAAGCGCGCGAAGAGCTCGGCGAAGTCGGCGTCGGGGCGTACGCGAGGCGCCGGCAGCTGCTGATGGTGAGCCTGGGTGTCGAGCACATCCGCGTCGACCAGCGCGCTGAAACAGAGCCGCATCGCCATTTCGGCGACGAGCGGGTCACGCCACGGCTCCGGAATCGCCGAACTCAGATCGCGAGGTAGCTCCGGCAACAGGCTGGGAAGAGCAGCCTCAGCAGACACGATGTCATCGTGCAGCTTGCGCAGCGATGTCCGGAACTGAGGCTTGAACAGTTCCCAGTCCGGCAGGCCACCGTGATGCCCGAAGATACCGAGGGCGAACCGACCCAATCCTCGCTCGTGCGCGATCCGGGTGCCCAGCGCCTTGTGGTCGATCCCGACGGGCCCTCCGGTGACCGCGGCCTTCGCCAGGCCCTCCTGCCAGGCATCGGATGCCTTGCCGCAGTCGTGAAGAAGACCCAGCCAGTACGCCAGGTCGCCCCCGCCGAAAGGTTGAGCGAATGTCCGGGCGAGCTCAGCGGTGCCTCGCAGATGGTCTGCGAGAGAATGCCAAATGTTTGTACCCGGAGCAGGGCTGTGCGCCCACAGTGGACCTCTAATAGCCACAGGCCATCCTCAACCAATTCGCGACCCTGTCGACCACCCGGCTAATCATCCAGTCGAAACGTGAACCGTCAACCCCCAAACCAGCAACTGTCAGATTCCCGGCAGCCGTGGGCCGGGCCACGGCCCGACCCACGGCTGTGCTGTAAGGCGCACCCGCCTCCAGTCCGGTCATGATGTTTCGATCCTCGGCGGCTCCAAGAGCCACCGCAGCCTCGCCTAGCCCAAGAGTCCGCCCACAGGCATCCGCCCGGAGACTTCGAACCCGCGCCACGGCGTCCTCAGCAAGTGCTGTACGAGGGCGTGTCTGCCATCCGGGGCAGCCGCAGAGCCAGCATAGTTCATCATGACGGGGCTGGACTACGGGCGCAGCAAGCTTGCGTCCACACAGGACTGCATGGCAGGATCCCGATCGCACTACGTGGCGAGGACATGGCGGATCTGTCGCCTTGATGGTCGGAAGGCGGCCCGCTGGTGGAGCAGCGGACCGCCATGCCTCCGGGTTGTGTCTGTCCCCTGACGAGGAGGCCATATGAGCGTAGAGCAAGTGTCCCGACCGCGATCGCGCGGCCGACCGGCAAGGGATCCCGATCCACGTCTACCGATCAAGTGGGCGGTGATCCTGGCTCTGAGCACAGGTTGCGGGCTTCTCATCGGCAGTGCCGAGGGGATCGGGGCCGGTCTCCTTGCGTCCCTTGGCACGCTCGGACTGCTCTACCGTGTCGTGAGAGATCAATAAGGTCGTGGCTAACGCCCCTCCCAGAGTCCGTGCTCGCGGACGCGGGTAAGGGAGCCGCAGCGTCGGTGCCGGTCAATGGCGAGGTCTCCGGTGGATGGCTCATCGGCGAAGAGGCCGTCGACGGAGACCTCGTGACCGCGACACGGTCCGAGGCGGAATGACCTGACCGTCGTGCGATAGGCGACGCTGGGATCATCTGCTACCCGTGGGGCGTCGGCCTCATCGGCGGCCGGCATGACCTGAGCGGCAGCTCATTGACGGGGCAGGCGGTCGCCATGTCGTCGCGCCAGTTGCGATCCTCACCCGGTCCGGAGACCGGGTGCAGCTGGTAGGGTACGCGTGGTTTTCGCTGCGAAGGTGCGGTTGCGATCCTCACCCGGTCCGAAGACCGGGTGCAGCGGCGACCAGGCGGCGGCGATCTTCAGCAAGCTCACCGTTGCGATCCTCACCCGGTCCGAAGACCGGGTGCAGCCGGCAGCACGGCCCGCCCGACAGCGACACGCATCGGGTTGCGATCCTCACCCGGTCCGAAGACCGGGTGCAGTCGGCGGCGATCTCTTCACCGTGCGCGCGCGACGGGGTTGCGATCCTCACCCGGTCCGAAGACCGGGTGCAGCCAGGGCCGCCCGCGCCTGGCCGGCGGCGGGGTGCAGGTTGCGATCCTCACCCGGTCCGAAGACCGGGTGCAGCCTGCGAGGTTGTAGGCGTCCAGGCCGTCCCCGGCGGGTTGCGATCCTCACCCGGTCCGAAGACCGGGTGCAGCTGCCTCCCTCGCCGCCATCGAGGCAGGGCTAACAGCGTTGCGATCCTCACCCGGTCCGAAGACCGGGTGCAGCGCGGACATGACGATCCGGATCGAGCACGGCGACCTGTTGCGATCCTCACCCGGTCCGAAGACGGGGTGCAGCGCGGTTCCGGCGGTTTCCAGAGCTGCCACGTACCCCCGGTTGCGATCCTCACCCGGTCCGAAGACCGGGTGCAGCTCAGGCGCACCCCCGTGTTTTCCAATACGTCCGGGGGTTGCGATCCTCACCCGGTCCGAAGACCGGGTGCAGCCCGGTCGACCGCCTGGCCGATCTGTCCGCGAGCCTGGTGTTGCGATCCTCACCCGGTCCGAAGACCGGGTGCAGCTGCTCGGCATAGTCCTGCACCTCCGCCCAGGAGCTGTTGCGATCCTCACCCGGTCCGAAGACCGGGTGCAGCACCCCTTCCGGGAACCCTTCGCCAAACCCTTCCGGGTTGCGATCCTCACCCGGTCCGAAGACCGGGTGCAGCCAGCACCTGGCGTCGCACCTCGCTGAGCAGCACCTCGTTGCGATCCTCACCCGGTCCGAAGACCGGGTGCAGCGCGCCATACACAATGCGCTGATCGTCGCGGCTGAGTTGCGATCCTCACCCGGTCCGAAGACCGGGTGCAGCGCGGTTCATCAGCCGCAACGGCTGAGGCAGCCGGTCGTTGCGATCCTCACCCGGTCCGAAGACCGGGTGCAGCGTGTTCCACGATGCCGGACAGTGTGACGCCCTGAGAGAAGTTGCGATCCTCACCCGGTCCGAAGACCGGGTGCAGCGCGCCATACACAATGCGCTGATCGTCGCGGCTGAGTTGCGATCCTCACCCGGTCCGAAGACCGGGTGCAGCGCGGTTCATCAGCCGCAAC
>Ga0310834_100208_pt1 | contig 92931 bp, 81 predicted proteins | sample SM_ome_2_FD_201314 | JGI IMG/M metagenome (GOLD analysis project Ga0310834, IMG submission 201314) | Sorghum-adapted microbial communities enriched on stacked mutant (SM) sorghum from Joint BioEnergy Institute, Emeryville, California... ...
TCACGGCTGGCTACCGTCAACTGTGGACGACGACCGCGCTACCGTCGGCGGCCCGGGACTGGCTACGCCAGGCGCCGCTGCCACTGGCGGCCGTGTCCTGGATGCGGCATCTGCTCTGTACCGCCGGGGCGGTCGGTGCCGCCGCGGTCTTCACCGGTCTGCTGGCCGCGGTACGCCTGGCCGGTGCACCAGTGCCGGTGGCGACGCTGGTGGCGGCGGCTTCGGCGCCGTTCACGCTCACCGGGTGGCTCGCGGTCGGCCTTGCCTGGTCCGGCGTCGCCCGCCTGGTCGGCTACCTGTTGCTGTCGGCATACGTGCTGGCCCGGGCGGTCGCCACTGCGCTCGCGGCGGTCCTGGACTGCCCGGTGCCGGTGGCACTGGCGTTGGTCCTCGCCGACGTGGTGATCGGGCTCTCCGGGCACCTGGCCGCCCGGTTCGTATCGAGGAGGAACCCATGACCACCGTCGCGAACGCTTCGAGCGGGCCTCGACCGGCCAGCCGGCACCCCGGTGTCCTGGCGGTCGCCATCACTTTCGGCGCCTACCTGGTCGGTGTCGCGCTCGGCACGGCGGGCGCGCTGTCGACCGCAGCCGGAGCCATCGGCCCGGACCAGACGCACCGGCCGGCCTGGCAGATCTTCGTGCACAACCTCGGCGTTCTCATCTGGCTGGCCGGAGGCACGCTGACCGGCGGGGTGCTGGTCGTCGGGATCATGGGCCTGAACGGAATGCTGCTGGGCTGGGTCGCGGCCAAGCAGGTCGTGGCCGGTGAGGGCCACTTGGTGGTGGTCGGCATTCTGCCGCACATGCCGCTCGAACTGGCCGCCTATGTGATCTGCGGCGCGGCCAGCATGTTGGTCGGGGTGCGGCTGGTCCGCCGGCTGCTGGGCCGAACCCGCATCGCGCCGCCACCCGGCTGGCGGCGATGGCTGGTGATCCAGGCGATCGGCGTGGCTCTGCTCGCCGCCGCCGCTGTTGTGGAGGCAAACCTTGCCCACGTCTGACCGGTCCGGACACCAGGCGCCGGCGCTCGCCGTGGCTGGCCTCTCCGCGCGCTACCAGGGCCCGGACGTATTCCGCGACTTGAGTATGGTCGTCGCGCACGGTGAGGCGGTCCGGGTGACCGGCCCGAACGCCGCTGGCAAGAGCACGCTGCTGCGCTGCCTTGCCGGGATCCACCCGCCGCGCACTGGCCGCATCCAGATCTGCGGCGCCGACTTGGCCGAGCAGCCGATGCCGGCGAAGCGGCGGCTGGGGTACGCGGCTGGGGAGATCCCGTTCACGTACCTGACAGGCCGCGAGCACCTCCGGCTGGCGCTGCGGGTGTACCGGCTGGACCGGCGGGCACTGCCTGATCTGCTGGACCAGTTCCCGAGCTGGGCTGCCGTGCGCGCCATCGACACCGAGGTCCGGCGGTACTCCCACGGCATGCGCCAGCAACTGGGGGTGCTGCTGGCCCTGCTGCACGATCCGTGTCTGCTGTTGCTGGACGAGGCAGCCGACGGGTTCGACGACGATTCGCTCGCCAGCCTCGCCAGCCACTTGGCCGAACGCGCCGCGGCAGGCCGGAGCCTGGTGTTTGTGGAGCACCGGGACCAGATCGCCGCCGCGTTTCCGGCGGCCCGCTCGATCGCCCTTGCCCCGCCAACGGCCGATCTGCGCGGCCGCACCCCTGCGTCCCATCCCGACCCATCCGATCCCGCCCCGAGAAGGAGTGAGCATGCCGAACCTCCGCCTGCCCGACGACCTTCGGGCGCACGCGATCTGGCTCGACGAGACCGGTGATGACGAACGCCGCGTGGCTTTTGTGACCGAAGAGCGGCGCCGGCGCGTGGCCCTCGTCGCGGGCCTGCTCGCCATCGTGCTCGCCGTGTCGGGCCTGGCGGTCGCGTCGGCACGGCTGCCCCTGCTGGCCGCCTCGGTCGTGCTGCTCGTCGCCTCGATCTCTTACCACCACGGTGGGAGATCCGGCTTCTACGCCATCACCGACCGCGGCGACCTGGGCGAGTACTACGGCCGCCGACCGCCGGACCTGACCGGCCTGCGCCGCCACCGGATCGGTCCCGAACGCTGAACCCCTCGCGCACGACACCACGTCCCGCACGGCCGGCCAGTCGGCGTCGCACGGCCGGTGAGAGTCCCGGAGAGGAGCTGCCGTGAGCATCAAGATCAGAATGACTGTCGCACTCGTCCTCGCCTTGGCCGCCGTGGCCTGCGTGGCCGTGGTCGGACCGGATTACCTGCATGAGATCCGGGACGCGGTCGCCGCACACCAGACCACCGCGCCGAGCGCGCCGCCGCTGCTGGCCGTCTGCTCGTTCCTCGGCCTGGTGGCGTGGCTGCTGGTCGTGTTCCAGCAGTGGCGGCAGCGGCAGATCGGGTGGATCGTGGCTTCGTTCGCGCTGTCCTACCTCGCCGTCATCGCCTACGCCGCGATCACCCTGGTGCGCAGTCGTACGGCGGTCGGGCATGCACAGGCCTGACCCTCCAGCCTTGCCGGGCGGCACCGTCACCACAGCCGCGCCATCGCCAACGGACGCTGCTGATTCTCCGGTGCTTGCCCTGGCCGGCGTGCGGGTCACACTGGGTGGCCAGGCGATCCTCGACGGTGTCTCGTTGCGGCTGCGGCCCGGCGGCTGGTACGGCCTGCTGGGCCCGAACGGATGCGGCAAGACGACCCTGATGCGTGTCGCGCTGGGCCTGCTCCGGCCGGCCGCTGGCCTGGTGAGCCTCTGCGGCCAGCAGCCGCCTGGGCGGCCGGGGACGGTGGCTGCCTCGTTCGGTCCCCGCCTGCTGCATCCCCGTCGTCGCGCATGGACGGAAGTGTCGCTGCGGGTACGCGCGCTCGGCGGCGACCGGCGCGCGGTACACGCCGCCTGGGAAGAGACCGGCCTGGCCGACACGCGCGTCCGCTGTGGGGATTTGTCCCTGGGGCAGGCGCAGCGGCTCGCCGTAGTCTGCGCCCTGGCCGGCGCGCCCCGCTTGGTCGTACTCGACGAACCCACCGTGGGCCTCGACGCTGCCGCCCTGCCCTGGCTGCGGGAGCGGTTGGCGGCGTTCGTTGCCGGCGGCGGCTGTGCCTGGGTGTCCTCGCACGACCTGGCCGAGGTGGAGCGGTGCGCGGACCAGGTCACCGTGCTGCACGCCGGGCGGGTGGCCTACGACGGTCCGGTGTCGACGCTCACCGGAGCCGATGACGCGCTACGGCTGCGGTCCAGCCAGCCGGATCTGCTGCGCACGGTGCTGGTTGAAGCGGGGCTGCCACACCAGCGGTACAGCGACGGGAGCGCAACGGTGTTCGGGCGGACCGCGGTGGAGGTGGGCCGCCTGCTCGCGGCCCGGTCGGTGCCGCTGGTTTCCATGTACGAGGAGCGGCGTAGTTTGGACAGTTCGCTGCGGGATCTCCTGGCCCAGCCAGTCGTCGTACCCGAAACGGCGACGCCGGGCCCGGCGGAGCCGATGGAGCGGCGCACGGTGTCGGCCGTGCCGGGCCGGTGAACGGCAGGGCCGGGCGCCATGGCGCCCTGCTCCGCCGGGAACTGCGCCGCCAGACGTCGGTTCCCGCGCCATGGCTTCTCCTGGGCTGTGCGCTGCTGATGGCGGCTGGTACGACCGCTGCTCTGCACGCGCTGCACAGCCCGCCATCCGGGCCGGCCGCCCTGGCGGCGTTGCCGGCGCTGGCCGGCCTGCTCGGCGCCCTCGGCGCCGGCGCGGACATCCGCTATGGCTCGTTGCCGGCCGAGCTTCTGCTCGCAGGCGGACGTACGCGGTACGCCTCCCGGCTCGCGGCGGCGCTGGCCGTGCTCGGCGCCGGACTCGGCGCGGTCAGCGCGGCCGCCGCCGTGCTGACCGCTGTCGGCCTGGCCACTGCGCCACCGGTCGGGGGCCGGGTCGAAGCGTTCTTCGCGGCCGGCGCGTTCGCCGGCGCCTGCTGGGCGGTGCTCGGCGCCGGGCTCGCAATCGTGGCCCGCGGACCGACCGGCGCGGTCGCCAGCCTGCTGGCGTACCTGCTGCTCATCGAGCCGATGCTGGAGGCCGCAGTCCGCCCGGTCGCCGCCACCCTCCCCGGGCGGGCCACGGCCGCGTTGCTGGCCATACCGCCTCCGGCCACGCTCGCGGGCGGCGGGTTACGGCTGCTTGCGGTAACGCTGCTGGTCGCAGCCTGCGCGCACGCCGCCCTGCTCTTGCGGGATGTGCCGGTCACCACTGGCTGAGGTCGAGTAGCCGGGCGGGTCGTACGCCCGGTACGGCCTCCACACCATCGACACCGCCGCCGGCCCGATCGGGGTGTCGTGGTGATCGGCGCCCGGACCCCCGCTGTCGCCGAGCGATCAGACCATCGCGCACGTCGTGGCGCTGACGCCCGGCGTCGGCCGGATCGGGACGATGGTGGCGCGCAAGGCGTTCGCCCTAGGATTCAAGATCGCCGCGTGCGACGTGGCGGACGTGCCGGACGGTACCGAGCGGAGGGCGCTGGCCGACCTGCTCGCCAGTAGCGACGTGGTCAGCCTGCGCCCGCCGCTGGCAGCGCAGACTCGCCATTTCATCGGCGGGGCTGAGCTGGACCTGACGCGGCCCGTCCGTCCCGGTCAACACGGCATGAGGAGCACTGTGGACGAGGAACGCGCTGGGCCGCCGCGCTGCGCACAGGCAGGACCGGGCCGAAGGCGCGCAGACGTTGGCGGGACCGACCCCTGCGGCCACCAGGGCCGTGGTACGCACACAGGAGTGACATGAGCGAGACGATGATCGGCGCTTTCCTTCCCGGGGGAAGGCGAGTGGAGCTGCGGCGGGTGCCGGTGCCGAATCCGGGCCACGGGCAGGTGCTGCTGCGGGTGCGGGCATCCACGATCTGCGGGTCGGATCTGCGGGCGATCTACCGTGAGCACTTGGGGCGCGGCCCAGAGGCGTACCAGGGTGTGATTGGCGGGCACGAGCCCGCTGGCGAGGTGGTCGAGGTCGGGCCCGGGGTGGACAACCTCCACCAAGGCGACCGCGTGGCCGTCTACCACATCAGCGGCTGCGGGACCTGTGCCGACTGCCGGATGGGCTACCAGATCAGCTGCACCTCGCCGGCTCGTGCGGCGTACGGGTGGCAGCGCGACGGCGGGCATGCCGAGTTCCTGCTGGCCGAGGCGCGCGACTGCGTCGTTCTACCCAGCTTCCTCACCTTTCTCGACGGCGCCTGTTGCGCCTGCGGGTTCGGCACCGCGTACGAGGCGCTGTGCCGGATCGGACCGTCCGGAAAGGACCAGTTGCTCATCGTCGGCACCGGACCGGTCGGCATGGCCGCTGGGCTGCTGGCCGGCCGGCTCGGCGTGACCCGCCGGGTGGGTGTCGACACCGGCGCGCGCCGGCTGGACCTGGCCAAGCGACTCGGCGCGATCGACGAAGGGGTGCTGGCCGGCGAGGGCGCCCTGGACATGGTCCGGGAGGCGAGCGACGGCGGCTTCGAGGCCACAATGGACTGTTCCGGCAGCGCGGCCGGTCGCACGCTCGCGGTCCGCGCGGCTCGCCGTTACGGCCGGTGCGTCCTGGTCGGAGAGGGCGGCCGGTTGGAGCTGGACGCCAGCCCCGACGTGATCCATCAGCAGCTGCGCATCGAGGGATCCTGGGTGACCAGCACATGGCGGATGCGGGAGCTGGTGGAGAACCTGACCCGCTGGGGGCTTCACCCGGAGGTCATCGTGACGGGCCGGTACCCGCTGGCCGCGGTGGCCGAGGCCTACCGGGAGGCTGACGCGGGCGCGTCGGGGAAGGTGGGAATCGTGGCTTGATCGAGGCTGGGCCTCGATGCATCCGGGAAACTCCGTTCGGGAGCCTCGGCTGTGGTGCAAGCCGCCCGCCTGCGGGGCGGCTTGTCCGCGGCAAGCCCACGGAAAGTCCGCCCACCGTCGAACCCGCACCATGCTGGCGGTCAACGCCAGCGGATACCATCGCCGGCGTGGGAGCCCGACGAGGAAGGCGGGCGCCGGCGGCCGACGACCCGGGTGGAGGTAGCGATGAACAACACTGCGGTCGCCGCTCTGCTCACCGCGGTCGTCGTCATGAGCCTGGTCGCGTGGTTGGATTCCCGCTGCCTCGCGGACTTGGCTCGCACCAGCGACCGAGATCTGCACATCTTCAATCGCAACACCTGGGCACTGCTCATCGTGGTGTCGTTCCCGATCGGTCCCATGCTGTACCTCATGTACGCCAAGGGACCGCGCCGCTATCGCTAGCCGTTGTGGGCCGGCCGAGGACGAGATCTGGACGACGATGGTGTGACCGGCGGCCAGCCCGGCCGTTAGAGCAGCCGCCGCTGCAGGACGTCGGCGAGCACGGTTGTCACGAGCTTGGTGACGCTTGCCGTGGTCGGTGGGCCGGGGTCGCGGTCGGCGAACAGGAGGTGCCCGCCACCGACCAGGGACAGGGTGAGTGAGTCGATGTCGGCGTCGGCGGCGATGCGGCCGAGTTCCCGCTCGTCGGCCAGGTACGCGGAGACCGCGGTCGCGATTTGGGCGAGGATCGGCATGCCCGCTCCGGGTCTGGCTTGCCGCAGACGCGCGCGCAGCTCGTCCCGGAAGGTGATGAGCGGGATGATCGCCACCGACACTGGTCCGAACAGGGTGATGAGCGCCCTGGTGAGGTTGTCGACCACCGTGCCGGTTCCGGCGGACTTGCGCAGCGCACTCGCCTGTGCCTCAAGCCGCGCGGCCCGGTCGAGCACGAGGCTGGTGAGAAAGTCGTCGAAGTCGGTGAAGTGCCGGTGGAGGACGCCTTTGGCGCAGCCCGCCTCCTCCGTGACGGCCCGGCTCGTCAGTCCGTCCGGCCCATCCCGTAGCAGCACCCGTTCGGCAGCGTCGAACAGCTGCTGCCGCGCGTCGCGCAGGTGTACGCCAGTCGGCACTCGCAGGTCCTCTCGACAGGTAGCGAGTCAATTATCATTTTGGTCTAGTGGGCACATGCCCACTAGAGTGGGCACATGACCACTTTACCGCGAGAGCGACGCGAACCGTCCCCGCCGGAGCTGCACAAAGCCAGGACGATGGCAGAGTCGTTCGGTACCGACGCGCAACGCTACGACCAGGCCCGGCCCGGCTATCCGGATGCCTTGGTGGCGCGGATCGTCGCCTGCAGCCCCGGACCCGACGTGCTCGACGTGGGCTGCGGCACCGGTATCGCAGCCCGCCAGTTCCAGGCCGCCGGCTGCGCGGTGCTGGGCGTGGAGCCGGACGCGCGGATGGCCGACTTCGCGCGAGCGCGCGGCCTGCCGGTCGAGGTGGCGACGTTCGAAGCGTGGGAGCCGGCCGGGCGGATGTTCGACGCGGTGGTCGCCGCCCAGTCGTGGCACTGGATCGATCCGCTCGCTGGTGCCGTCAAGGCGGCCCACGTACTGCGGCCGGGCGGGCGACTGGCGATCTTCGGGCACGTGTTCGAGCCGCCCATCGAGGTGGCCGAGCCGTTCGCCGCTGCCTACCGGAGGGTGGTACCCGACTCACCATTCAGCAACATGCCGGCTCGCCGTCCGCTAGCGATGTACCAGGCGGGGTACGCAAAGTTCGCCGACAAGATCCGAGAAACCGGACAGTTCCACGACCCCGAACAGTGGCGATTCGACTGGGAGCAGGCCTACACCCGCGACCAGTGGCTGGCTCTGCTCCCCACCACCGGAGCCCTCACCCAACTTCGTCCCGACCAGCTGACTGAGATCCTGAGGGCAGTCGGGGGAGCCATCGACGCGCTGGGCGGGAGCTTCGTGATGCAGTACACCACCTTGGCGACCACCGCCGTACGGACCGGCGCCACCTGACTCGTCTGACGGGCAAGGGGTTCGGCATCAGGTGACTTGTCCCGTCGCGAATCTGTCCGGGCCAAACTGCTGGCGGCCGGATGGGCACCACGACGGGTCCCGGTGACTCCAGTTGTCGTGACACACACTGCGATCGTCATCGACTTGGGCGACGATTGGGCTGCCCCGACCGACGAGCACGGAGGGCGCGGGCACCGGCTTGGCCGGATGCCGCGTTGGGCTACGTTCCTGCTGTTGCCGGCCCTGCTTGTCCTGCTCGGCGGGTCAGCGGTGCCGCGGCCGGTGCTGGAGCCGCTCTGGTCGCTAGGCGTGGGTGTTTCTTACGTCGGCCTGTCCGGCGATCGCGCATTCGTGTTGAACGGATCCAGCACGACGGTGGCGACCTCGGCGATAACCACGTACCGAGCCGCCGACGGTGAACGCCTGTGGCGGACCCCTCTGCCTGGGGGCGCCGAATGGCTGGAGCCGGTGCCCGGCGCCGGGATCGTGCTGGCGTTCGGTCAGTCCGGCTCGGTCACGGCTTTGAGCACCGCCACGGGGCAGGTGCGGTGGCGGATGGTCAAGCTGTCGATAGTGGACCTTTTGTCCGACGGCCAGCGGCTGTTGACGCTCAAGCACGAGGCCGGCTCGGCTGATGACCTCCAGCTGCTGGACATCAATACTGGGCAGCCGGTGTGGTCCCAGCCCGTCACCGCCGGCACACAGGTCGCCATGGCGCAGGACGGCGGCGGCCGGCAGAGTATCGGATGGGTCGTGGCTCAGGCGCCGGACGGCACGACCCGGATCATCGACGAGGCCAGTGGACGCACGCTGCGTACCGCCAAACTGCCGGCGCCGGGGGAGGACCAGGGTGGGGCGGGTGCATTGTTCGCCACCGGTCAGCTCCTGCTGACCCTGGTCACCCGTACCAGCGACACTATCGTCACCGCATACGATCCCATCACGCTGGAGCGGCGTTGGGCCACGGAGCTGGCTGGCTTCTGGTCCGCGCCGAGTAGCTGCGGTCCGGTGATCTGCATCGAGAGCACCGTGGGCCTGGCCGCCGTCGACCCGGCCACGGGCTCGATCCGCTGGACGGCCGATGGTTGGAGTGCCGGCGGTCTCGTTGGCGACAGGGTGGCTGTCGCCGGCCAGAGCGACCTTGATCGATGGGCCTTGATCGAGCCGATGAGCGGGCGGCTGCACACCATTCCTGGTCGGTGGTCGCCGCTGTCCTTCCCGATCCGGATCCTGCTGGCAAGTGACCAGGCGGGCGGGTCCGGCCTGTGGCTGGGCGTCCTCGACGACGAGGCGAGCGCCGTCCGCCCCGTGGGCTTCCTGGCTGATGTGGTCAAGGGGGGCCAATGCCAGGTCAGCGTCCCAACCCCCACGTACCTGGCATGCAGCACCATTCATGGAGAGGTCCGGCTCTGGCGCTACGACCCGCCCGGAGGATGATTTCGTGTGCGGTGCCGCCGTGGTGAGGTCCCGCCTTTGGCACCGCGGGCTCCGAGTGCCGGGCCGAGGTGACGGCCTCCGGGACCACGCTTGACCTGCTTCTGGTGATCTTCAACAGGTCGGCGGCACGCCGCGACGCCGGCGGCGCGGCGATTGACACCAATGTGTGGCCCTGTTTCAATAGGTCCGTCCGATCGATGTTAGCGCTAACACAACGCTCAGCTGCTACGCAGGCCATCCGGCGGGACGCACGCCGCCGGTCTCCTCAGTCCTAACCGCGCGGACAGCGCCTCAAGTTGCCACCGAGGAGAGTGATCCACCATGGTCGGATCTCCCATCCGAGGCATACGCCGTAGGACCCTCGCCGTTCGCGCGGCGGTTGCGCTCACGCTGATTGCCGCCACGGTCACCATGGCCCCCTCGGCACAGGCCGCGCGGCCGGCCCCGCCGCCGAGGCCGCAGGGCCCGTGTGACATCTACGCGGCCGCCGGCACTCCGTGCGTGGCCGCCCACAGCACCACCCGCGCGCTGTACGCCTCCTACAACGGACCGCTTTACCAGGTCACGCGCTTGTCGGACAACGCGGTCAAGGACATCGGCGTCGTCCAACCCCGCGCGGTGCCGGTCCCGGATCCGGGCGGATACGCCGACGCGGCCGCGCAGGACGCGTTCTGCGCCAACACGACCTGCCTGATCAGCAAGCTCTACGACCAGTCGCCCAACCACAACGACCTCACCCGGGCTCCCCGGGGTGGATTCAGTGGCCCGGCCATGGGCGGCGCCAACAACCTCCCGATCGCGGACATGGCGCCGATCACGATCAGCGGCCACAAGGCCTACGGCGTGTTCATCGAACCGGGCATGGGCCTGCGCAACGACGACCCGGTCGGCACCGCGGTCGACGACCAGCCCGAGGACCAGTACTGGGTTATCGACGGCCATCACTTCAACGGCGGCTGCTGCTACGACTACGGCAACGCCGAGATCGACAGCCGCGACGACGGCAACGGCACCATGGAGACCACGTACTACGGCACCGCCACGGCCTGGTACCACGGTCCTCCGCCCGGCCCCTGGATCATGACCGACCAGGAGAACAACCTGGTAGGTTGCGTCAACCCGGGCAGCACCTCCAAGTTGTGCCCGGACCTGCCGAGCATCACCTGGCGGTTCGTGACCGCGATGGCGAAGGGCGAGCCGCACCACTGGGCGTCCCTGGGCGGCAACGCGCAGGAGGGCCCCCTGTCCACCATGTTCGACGGGCCGCGGGTCGACGCCAGTTATGACCCCATGCGCAAGCAGGGGGCCATCGTGCTGGGCAACGGCGGCGACAACAGCAACGGGTCGCAGGGCACCTTCTATGAAGGCGCGATGACGATCGGATACCCGCCGGACGAGGTCGACCAGCAGGTCCAGGCCAACATCGTGGCGGCCCGGTACGACGTGCCGATGCTGAGCCTGGCGCCGGCCTCGGCAACGACCGCCCCGCCCGGGCTCCAGACGTTCACACCAGGGTCCTCGCAGGACGTCACCCTGACGTTCACGAACACCACCGGCGCGCCCGCAGTGGGCGTCAAGCTGAGCATCGCCGTACCCGAGCATTGGACGGCCGTCGTCCGGGGCACCACCGACAGGTCAGTGACCTTCGAGGATCCGGTCGCGCCCGGCGCGAGCGTGCGCGCCACCTTCACCGTGACTTCGGGACCGGCGCCCTTCACCGGCGACCTGGTCGGCAAGGCCTCGTGGACGAACCCGACGAGGGGGCCGAGACGAACCGAGACGACCGCCGAGAAGGTGCGCAACACCAGCCCGATCAAGATCAACGAGTTCCGCACCGGTGTCAGCGGCAACCCGACCAACTCGTTCATCGAGCTCTACAACGCCGGTGACACTGCGGTGGACATCTCCAACTGGACGCTGACCGAGCACCCGGAAGGCCAGGCGGTCTTCTCGACGGTGACCGTCCCGCACGGGACGACGCTCGCCGGCCACGGCCACTACCTGCTCGGCCTGGCCAACTCTGGGCTCGCGGCCCCCGCCCGCGTGGGCGACACCACCATCAACGTCAGAAGCACGGCCGGGATGAACATCGGCGACAAGATCGTGATCGATAGTGGCCGCAATGCTGAGGTCGCTACGATCGCCGACCTGCCGGCGGGCGGCGCATCCGGACCGCGGGTCCCCGGGCGGCTGGGCAACGCAGTCAAGCTCAACGGCGGTGACGAGTGGGTCAACCTGCCCGCCGGGATTGTCAGCGACCTGTCCGACTTCACCGTGTCGGCCTGGGTCAATCCGGCGTCCAACGCCACCTGGTCCCGCATCTTCGACTTCGGCACCGGCACCAACGTGAACATGTTCCTGACCGTCGACGGTGGCGGCGCCGGGCTGCGGTTCGCGATCACCACCAACGGGAACGGGAGCGAGCAGCGGCTCACCGGCGGCGGGCAGCTGCCCCTCAACACGTGGTCGCACGTGGCGGTGACGCTCTCCGGCACCACCGGCACGCTCTACCTCAACGGCGACCCGGTCGCCACCAATCCGAACATGACGCTGCACCCGTCCGACCTGGGCGACACCGACCAGAACTACATCGGCAGGTCGCAGTACCCCGACCCGCTCCTCAACGCCACAGTGGACGACTTCAACATCTACGACCGGGCGCTGTCCCCGGCCGAGATTGCCGCCCTCGCCAGCGGCCAGCCTGGTGCCGGCACCGTCGCCCACTACGCGTTCGACGAGAACGGCGGCGCCGCCGTCGTCGACTCGTCCGGCAACGGGCGCAACGCGACGATCGTCAGCCCCGGATCGGCGGCGACCGCCAACACGCCGCTGTGGCAGCCCCTCCCCGACGGTCCGATCATCACCATCCCGGCCGGCTCGACCAACGTGCCGGTGACGAGCGCGGCCGGCTTCACGGTCGGCCAGAAGCTGGCCATCGGCTACGGCGACACGTTGGAGGTGGCCACGGTCACCGCGGTCGGCCGCCCGGGCACCCAGGCGCGGCTGTCGGCACCGGCGCCGGCGGGTGCCACCAACATCAAGGTAACGTCAACCGCGAATATCTCGGTCGGCGACACCATCAGGCTGGACGTCGCCAGCCAGGGACACGGGATCGAGTACGTCACGGTGACGGCGGTCGGCACCCCTGGCGCGAACGGCACGGGGCTCACCCTGGCCGCCCCGCTGAAGTTCAACCACTCGGCCAACCTTCCGTTCAGCGACCGAGGCACGGGGATCAGCTTCACTCCGCCGACGCGCTTCCCGCACTCGAGCAACGAGCCGGTGCAGGCGTTGGGCGGCGGGATCACGCTCGACCATCCCCTGGCCCACGGCCACGCGATCAACACGCCGGTGCGGGACAGCCTGGTCACGAACGCGGGCTACCAGGGGTCCCCGGCACCCGACCAGTGGTTCGGGGGACCGGCCCTGTCCGCCGGCGCCGGCACCATCGTGCTGCGTGACGCCCATGGCCGGGTAGCTGACAGTCTCAACTACGGACGCCTCGTCGACCCGTGGGTCGCCGAGGGTTACCAAGGCGGGACCGGGAGTGGCTGTAGCGTGGCCGCACCCGGCACGGCCGGTGGCGCCGGACGGAGCGCGAGCCGCTTCCCGGACGGCCACGACACCGACAGCAACTGCGCTGATTTCATCACGTCGAGCAATCCCACGCCTGGTGCCGCCAACCACTTCGTTCTCGACCCGGGTCCGCTGGTCTCGCTGCAGGCCACGGCGCCGGGCAGCACGTCGGACTACATCAAGCACAACGACACCGATGACGGCGTGGTCCTCGCGCCGATCACCGCGGACAGCTCCCAGACCGACAAGCAGGACGCCACGTTCGTGGAGACGGCCGGCCTGGCCGACCCGGACTGCGTGTCGTTCGAGTCGATCAACAAGCCGGGCAGCTACCTGCGGCACCAGAACTTCGTGCTCCACCTGCAACCCAGCGACGGCAGTGCGCTCTTCGCCCAGGACGCCACGTTCTGTGAGGTGCCCGGAAACAGCGGCCATGGCGTGTCGTTCCGCTCGGTGAACTTCCCGGACAGGTACGTGCGCACCTTCGACAAGGTCCTCTACATCGCGAGCAACGGAGGATCCAACCCCTGGGACACCACGACCGGCTGGGCGGAGGACACCAGTTGGCTGAAGGCCACGCCCTGGGCACAGCCGCCGGGAGGCAGCGGTGACGGCTGACCCACGCCGACGAGCGGTACCCTGGCCCCGTGCCGGCGCGCGTACGTGACCGGGGACGGTCAGACACGTTCGGGTAGCCGCATCCAGTACCCATAGTCGAGAGAGGTGCCGATGCCGTCGGGCCGGGGCCGGCGCGGCCCCGCGATGACCGATGTCGCGCGGGTCGCCGGCGTTTCTCATCAAACGGTGTCGCGCGTCCTGAACGGCCACCCGAGTGTGCGGGAGCCGACCCGGGCGCGGGTCCTGGCGGCGATCGACCAACTGGCCTACCGGCGCAACCGGGCCGCGCGAGCGCTGGTGAGCAGGCGGACCGAGACGCTCGGCGTGGTCGCCTTCGACACCACGCTGTACGGCCCGGCGAGCACGCTGTTCGGCATCGAACAGGCGGCCCGCGATGCCGGCTACTTCGTCAGCATCGTGAGCCTGAAGGCGATCACCCGCAACACCGTGGACGAGGCTCTGGAGCACCTGGCCAGCCAGGCGGTCGACGGCTTGATCGTGATCGCGCCGCAGCGGCAGGCGGCGGCGGCGCTGGCCGCGGTGCCGCCGGAGGTTCCGGTGGTGGTCGTCGAGGGCGGGTGGGCGCCCAACCTTCCGGTCGTCTGTGTGGACCAGGCGGCGGGAGCGGCGGCGGTCACCCGGCACCTGCTCGACCTCGGCCACCGGACCGTCTGGCACGTGGCAGGCCCGCTCGACTGGCTCGAGGCCGAGGCGCGGCTGCAGGCCTGGCGGTCGACCCTGGAGGCGGCTGGGGCCCCCGTGCCTGAGCCGCTGTACGGGGACTGGAGCCCGCGGTCCGGGTACGACGCCGGGCAGCGGCTCGCCGGCAGGGATGACGTGACGGCCGTGTTCGTCGCCAACGACCAGATGGCGCTCGGTCTGCTGCGGGCCCTGCGGGAGGCCGGCGTCGACGTGCCGGGCCGGGTGAGTGTGGCCGGCTTCGACGACATCCCGGAGGCAGAGTTCTTCTCCCCGCCGCTGACCACGGTACGGCAGGACTTCGCCGAGGTTGGGCGGCGCTGCATCCGGGTGCTCCTGGACCGGATCGCTGGCCGCACGACGGAAACGCCGCGTGTGGTGGTACCCGCCACGCTTGTCGAGCGGGCGAGTACGGCTCGTCCCGCCTGTTGACCGCTCGCGGCGGCGCCGCCGGACCGGACTGCGCTTGTCCGGTCCGGCGGCGCCGTGCCGGCGCGCCTGCGCACACCCGCCGGTTGCTCAGGGCGCCAGCTCCCGCCGGGCTCGGGCGGCCGCCGAGACGACCTGGTCCTTCTCGGCGGCGGTGAAGGTACCCGCGGCGACGAACGCCTCGGCGGTGCGGGCGACGGTCGAGACGAAGTGCCCGTGCGTGGCGAACGGCGCCTCGTCCCAGACCAGGTCGAGGAAGGTAGGGCCGTCGTGCCCCGGCGAGACGATGCCCTCGACCGGTACGTCGTAGTTGGGCAGGCCGTCGTCGCGCCTACGGTTGGGCACACCGCTGTCGATCGAGCCGAACACGATCTGCGGCTCCACCCGGCGGAAGTACGCCGAGTGCGGCTGGCTGTCGCCGATGTACCAGGGGCGCAGGGTGAAGCCGTGCGTGGTGAACAGCTGGTCGCCCGCGGGGGTCGTGCCGGCCTTGGTGATCGCGGCCCGCGAATAGTCGCCGTCCAGCTTGAGGAACCGGTACAGCGTGAGCTCCCGGAAGGTGCCGTTGCCAGGATCTCCGAGGATGGGCATCAGGATCGGTCCCCAGTAGATCGACTGAGTGTCCGGCCGGTCGATCGCCCGCTCGATCCGGATGCTGAACGGCATCGAAATCTCGACCCGGTCGCCCGGCCGCCAGGTGCGCCCGATGCTGAGGTACGTCCCCGGCGTGGCCGCCACGTCCTGGCGTACCCCGTTGACGTGGACCACGAAGCCTTTCGTCGCCCACCACGGCACCCGCAGCTTGAGGGTCAGCGACCCGGTGCCGTTGATGGTGAGGCTGGTCCGGTCCTCGCGCGGGAAGCGGGTCTCCTGCGTGACCGTGAAGCCGCGCTCGGCCCAGCGCAGTGTGGATGGCAGGTACAGGTTCACCCACAGCGTCGACCCGTCGGAAGACCGGGCGTAGACGGCTTCGGTGTACTTGGTATGGCTCTCCATACCGCTGCCACCGCAGCAGGTCCCGGTGTTGCCGTAGCTGCGGGTGGCCCCCGGGCCGAGCGGCTGGAAGTACGTCACCTGAGGGTTGCTGGTGATGTCGTTGTCGGCGCGCGAACCGAGGATCTGGTTGACCAGGGCCCGCTCGTAGTAGTCCATGTAGGCCGCGTCGGGCTGGTGGAAGAACAGGTTCCGGGCCAACCGCATCAAGTTGTACGCCGTGTCGGTCTCGGCGCCGCTCGCGATCAGGGCGTTGGCGATGTTGCCCCGGTTCTGGAACATCTCGAGGTTGTTGTTGGAGCCAGGGTAGTTGCCGCCGGTGCCGCCGATGGCGTAGCTGCGGTACGGCACGACCATGCCGAAGAAGTTCTTCGCAGCCGCCAGGTACTCCTCCTGGTTGGACTGTTCATAGATCCGCAGGTAGCCGAGGAAGTTCGGGATGTGCTGGTTGGCGTGCAACCGGTTCGGCCGGCGCGGTCCCGGGTTGGTCTGGCTGGTGACGGTCAGGATGTCGCGGTTGGCGACGCAGGCGCCGAACAGCGACTGGCGGTTGTCGAAGAACTTCGCCAGTTCGAGGTACTTCGGGTCGCCGGTGAGGGCGTAGACCTCGGCGTACGGCTCGTTCGCCGCACCGTACTCGCCGGCGATGTAGGTGTCCCACATCAGGTTGAGGTCGTCCCGGGTGAGCGGCCCGGTGTAGTCCGGATGGTTCTTGTCGCCCACGGTGAGCGCGAGGTACGCCCAGTCGGACATCTTGCGCGCGACGTCGAACGCCTGCACGTTGCCGGTCAGGTTGTACGCGTCGAGCAGGCCCCGCACGAGCTTGTGCTGGACGTACCACGGCGCCCAGGTGCCGCTGGAGCCGCCGTACGTGGCGAAGCGCGGCGGTCCCAGCCGGAGTACGAGGTCCTCCGGGTTGGCGCCCAGGTATCCGGGGTGGGTCGGGATCCAGGCCGCCGGGTCCTCCGCCTGGCTGGGGACGATCGTGGCGGCCCGACCGTTCGGGGAGGAGTCGACCGCGTCGGTGCCGCCGTTCTCGTCAAAGCGGTACCAGGCGATGTTGCCGCCGCCGGTCGTCCCGGCGGGCGAGTCCATCAGCGACTGGATCTCGGCCGCGCTCAGCGCGCGGTTGAAGACGTGGAACTCGTCAATGGCGGCGTTCAGGAACGGGTCGGAGTACTGCGACCGGCCGATCCAGACGTTGCCGGGGTTGCCCAGGTTGGACGGGTTGAGGGTCATCGACGAGTTGGTGCCGGCCACCTGGCCGTTCACGTAGAGCGTGCCGGTGCTCCCGGCCAGGGTCACGGCGAGGTGAATCCACTGGCCGGTGGGCAGCGCCGAGCTGCCGGTGATCCGCTGCTCCGCACCTGCCCCGCCAACCGTGATCGCGAACCTCGGCGGCGTCCCGGTCACGCCTGCCCGCGGGGTGAGGAACATGTTGACCGTCGTGTTCTGCCCGAAGTCGAAGATCCGCGTCCAGGTCTGCGTCGAGCCCAGCTTGACCCAGGTGGCGATGGTGAAATCGGCCAGCTGGGCGGCGGTCTCCTGCGGCAGGTTCACGTACTGCGCGGCGCTGTCGCCGTTGAGCTGCAGCGCGTTGCCGAACCGGCCGGCCACCCGGCCGATTGCGACGTCCGGCGGCCCGCCGGGATCCGGTGGGTTGTGCATCCGGGCGGTGATCGCGTCCTGGCAGGCCGCCAGCTCAGCGACCATCCAGTCGAGCTTGTCCTTGTAGACCTGCTCGCCCTGGTCGGCGTACGCCTGCGCCAGCGCGGTCAGGTAGTGCCCGGTCCAGTGTCCGCTGAGCTGGCCGCCGTCCTCCCAGCCGCCGGGGACGGTGATGCCTTCCGGGTTGGGACGGCCGGCCATCCTGTTGAACAGGATGAGGAAGCGGCGCTCGTCGTAGAGGCGCAGGAAGTTCTTCATCCGGTCCCGCTTCTCCTGGAACAGGCCGTCGCCCAGCGTCACCTCGTACAGCTGGAAGGGCCGGACAGGTGCGGTGCTGCCGGCGCCGACGTACGGCGGAAGCGTCGCCGCCGTGGCACGTGCCGGGCCGGCGGGCGCCGCGTGCCCGGCTGCCGGCATCGCCTGGGCGGCCGCGAGGGCGGCGGCGCCGGTGGCGGAGGTGGTGAGGAAGCGGCGTCGAGTCATGCGGGGTGAGTCGGACTGGCGCATGTGGATCATCCCTTCTCGCCAGCGTCTGCCACGTGCGTCGTCGGTGTCCAGGGCGCCGTGCCGGTGACGCAGGCGCCCTCGAGGACGGGCTGGCCATCCGGGGCGCTGGCGGCGCGGGCCAGGCTGCCGGGGACACCGGCAGGCCGGCGCATCCCGACCGGGCGGCGCCTCGTGGTCAGCCTCAAACGGGTCGGGCGGATGTTAGCGCTAACATTGCCCGGCTCATCGTCAGATGTCAACGGCTCACTCGACCGCCGCGGGCCCTGGCCGGTGCCACCGCCCCAGCTGGCGGGCTACCTGGCCGGCCGGGCCACGGCGCAGCGCATGGACGACTCAGTGGGTCGCGAGGCCGACCAGCCGGTCGACAAGCTCGGGGAAGGTGAGTCCGGCCGCGCGGGCGGCCAGCGGCAGCAGGCTGTTCGGGGTCAGACCCGGCAGCGCGTTCACCTCCAGGCACATCGGAGAACCCTCGGCGTCGCACCGGAAGTCGACCCGGCAGTACCCGGTGGGGCCGAAGCCGAGCGCGGCGTGCGCCCGGGCCGCGAGGTCGCGCAGGCGGTTGGACAGGGTGACGCTGATGTCGGCCGGGCATACTTCGTTGGCCATGCCGGGCTGGTACTTCGCCTCGTAGTCGAACAGCGGCGAGTTGAGCTGGATCTCGACCACCGGGAGCACCTGGTCGCCGACGACACCCACGGTGAACTCCCGCCCGGGGAGGAACGGTTCGATGACGAGGTCCTCGTCTGCGCCGTCAGTCGGGACCAGGTCGGTGAGCACGTCCACGATCCGGACCCGGACGCTGGACCCGTCGGCGGTCGGCTTCACCACGACCGGACCGGTCTCGATCAGGTGCTTCGCGGCGGCGGGCAGTTCCTCCTGTGCTGGTCGGTACCGGACCTGTTCGGCCACGGGTACCCCGGCGGCGCGCAGGATCATGGAGCAGTGGTCCTTGCGCCACGCGGCCGCGCACACCGAGCTGCCGGCGCCGGTGAACCGGACTCCGGCCATCTCCAGCAGCGACTGGAGATGACCGTCCTCGCCCCAGCCGCCATGGACGGCGAGGAACGCGAGGTCCACCTCGCGCAGCAGCGGCAGCAGGGGTGCGCCGGTCAGCGCGGCGAATGCGCGCCTGCGCAGTTCTGGCTGGTCGTCCGCGCTGGGTGGCGTGCGCGGTACGGCGACGTCCGGCACCTGTGCCGGATCCCGGAGCGCACTGGCGAGCACCGGCTGGTCCGCCGAGGGGTCGATGACCCACACCTCGTGCCCGCGTTCGGTCAGCGCCCGGGCCACCGCCCAGCCCGAGACCTTCGAGACGTCCCGCTCGCTGCTCTCTCCGCCGCACACGACCGCGATCCGCATGCGGAGCATTTTTGCATCGTGGTGATCAGATTCGCAGGGAAAGGAGGGCTGAGGCGCCCGTTCGAGTCGGGCGTACGCCGGCCGGCGCTGCGGGCGGGGCGGCGCGTCCGCCGGCCCCTTTTCGCACCCCGCCGCGGTGACGGCAGCCATTGATGGACGTTGTGTCGTGGCAGTTACCTGATACGCCCCACGCCGACGAGGTTGCTCGCCCGCTCCGGGTGCTCGCCCACATCGTCCGGCGACTCCGGCCGCCACAGCGGCGCCCACACCACTCCGGGCTCGACCAGGTCGAGCCCGGCGAAGAAGCGCTCCACCTCCGACCGGGGACGCAAGGTGACCGGCGTCGTGGTCTGCCTGGTCAGCTGGGCGACCTCACCCATCTCGGCCGGCCGGCTCTCTGCCGTGCCGTGGCCGATTACCACATAGCTGCCCGGGCACAGGCCCGCCCGCAGCCTTTCCACGATCCCGAACGGATCCTCGTGGTCAGGGACGGCGTGCAGGATCGCCACCAGCAGCAGCCCGACCGGCTGGTCGAAGTCGAGCAACGCCCGCGTCCTCGGATGGTTCAGGATCGCCTCCGGACGGCGCAGGTCCTCCCTGATGACCGTGGCCCGGTCGTTGCCGGCCAGGATCTGCTCGCTGTGCGCCACCGCGACCGGATCGATGTCCACATACACCACCCGGGCGTCCGGGGCCGCTTGCTGCGCGATCTCGTGCACGTTGCCCACCGTCGGGATCCCCGACCCGATGTCCAGGAACTGGCGCACGCCCGCATCGACCAAGAACCGCACCGCCCGACGCAGGAACGCCCGGTTCTCTCGCACCTGCAGCCGCACGTCCGGCATCGCCGCGATGACTTTCTGCGCGTGCTCCCGGTCCACCGCGAAGTTGTGCGAGCCGCCGAGCAGGTAGTCATAGCCCCGGGCGATGCTCGGTGTATTGATGTCGATGCTTTCGGGTGCCCAATCCGGCTGTGCCATCGATCCTCCCACCCGGTCCACTCCGACGCCTGCTCTCCCCGGCGCCCCCATCCGCCATTCTCCACCACCAGCCCGCCGGCGCCGGCCGGCCGTGTACGGCCGATCTGGACGCTGGTCGATGGCGACATCGTGGACTACCCAGGTGGGCTGCGACGCCCGCCCGCTGCTACCGGATGACCGTTCGGTTCCGTGGCGAGGACCGAAGGCATCAGGAGGGGGCCGTGGTGGCGGCGGCCCATCGCCGGCGCGTCCCGCTTCGTTTCACAAAGGACTTCCTCGGCTCCGGGCCTCCTCGCTGTTATGCCGGTTGAGGTCGCGGCCCCTCGGTGCTGCATCCGGTTTCGGCCGCTGGGCTGCCTGCCGCCGACGCGAGTTCCTTTGTGGACCCAGGGGCCGGTCGACGAGGGGCCAACCGGTCCGTCACCACAACCGCCCGGCATGCGTCAGGCCCTCGGCGGGCGGCAGAGCGGATGGCGGGAGCGGGGCATAATGTGACCCACATCTCACTCGACTTAGCGTGGTGTCGCCGTGACCATATGTACTGACGACGCGTGTAAATGCGCGGCGTTGGCTGTCGGCCGCGCGAACGCGGCGAAGCCGCATACAGGCTTGCTCAGGTGGAGCCGAAGGAGGCCGTTGAGTGCCGCGATCGTCGCTTCTCGACTGTCTAAATGGCCAGCTCGTCCGCCTGTCCGGGATTGCCGGGATCGATCCGGCGGCACCGCAGCACCTGATGTCGGACCTCCTCGGATCCTCTGGATCGCGCCCCGTGTCGGAGCCCCCCGCATGGCCATCGGCCATTGCGGACGACCACACTCCGGTCGAGTTCTCCCTCGCCTACGGCCATGGGCAACCACCGGCTCTGCGGATTCTGGCCGAGGCGATCGGTTCGCCGCCAAGCGTGCCGAACAACCTGGCCGCCACCAGCCAGTTTCTCGGTCGGCAGGCGCAGCGGCTCGGCCTGTCCCTGTCCCGCCTGGCGGCGGTTCAGGACTTGTTCACCGCTGACGAGCCCTACGGCGACTTCGTGATGTGGTGTTCCCTGGTGTTCCGTCGCGGTAGGCGGCCTGAGCTCAAGGCGTACCTGAACCCGGAGGTCAAGGGCGTGGCGCAGGCGCCCCGGCTGGTGTCGGATGCGCTGGCGCGCTTGGGGTTGGGACGGTCGTGGCAGGCGACGCTGGCCCGCGCCGTCCGCCCGGGACAGCTCGGTGTGGCCGACCGGTTGTCGTTTTTCGCCCTGGATTTGCACGACGGACCCGACTCCCGGGTCAAGGTGTACCTCACCCACCACAATGCACACATCCAGGACGTGGTCCGGGCCGCGGGCCTGGTCGATGGGGTGGATCCAGCTCGGCTCAGCGAGTTCTGCCAGGTGGCAGGCGGCGTGGTCCGGTTCGAGCGCCGCCCGTTGGTGGCCAGCTACACGTTCGGCGCGGGAAGCGACGAGCCGGTCGGGTACAGCTGCTATCTCCCCATCCGCAGCTACGTCCAGGATGACCAGGAGGCCCGCGACCGGGTCGTGGCGTTGCTCGCCCCCTTCGGGTACGACGCTGCGGACATCGACCGGGCGGTGAGCGCAGTTGCTCGCCGGCCGCTTCGCGCTGGCGTGGGGTTGATCGCCCACGTGTCACTGCGGCTGGGTCGTCCGCACCCCGGCGTGACCGTCTACCTCTCGGCCGAGGCGTACCGGGTCAGCCCGCCTGGACTGCCGCCCGGCGCCAGCCGGCCAGGACGACCGCACGTGCCGAGACCCGCCGCCCCGAGGCTGGCTCGGCCACACCCAGCGCGGCCGCGTGCCGTCTGATCCCCGAGGAGGGTCAATGACGAGCGATACGCTCCGGAAACTGCCTCCATACCGGATCAAGGTCGTCGAGCCCATCGCCTTCCTCACCGCCGGCGAGCGCCGGCAGGCGATGGAGCGGGCCGGGTACAACCCGTTCAACCTGCGTGCCGACCAGATCACTGTCGACCTGCTGTCCGACTCGGGTACCGGCGCCACCTCCTGTGCGCAGGAAGCGGCGGCGTCGGCAGGCGACGAGTCCTATGCGGGAGCGCGGTCGTGGTACCGCTTCCGAGACGAGCTCGCGGACCTGACCGGGTACCCCCACATCCTGCCCGTGCACCAGGGCCGAGCCGGTGAACGCATCCTGTTCAGCAGCCTGCTCAAGCCCGGCCAGATCTGCCTCAGCAACACCCACTTCGACACCACACACGCCAATGTGGAGCTCGCCGGCGCCGAACCGCGCAACATCCCCTGCCCACAGGCGTCCGACTTGGACAGTCACGATCCGTTCAAGGGGAACATCGACCTAGAAGCGCTCGCCGGCACACTGCGCGGGCCGGAGGGAGCCCGGGTCGGGTTGGTGATCATGACAATCACCAACAACGGCCTGGGCGGCCAGCCGGTGGCGATGGCGAACCTGGAGGCGGCGGCCGAGCTGTGCCGGCGGCACGGCGTGCCCCTGTTCCTCGACGCGGCGCGGTTCGCCGAGAACGCGTGGCTGGTCGGGCAGCGGGAGCCGGCGTACCGGGACTGGACCCCGCGGCAGATCGCCCAGCGGGCGTTCCAACTCGCCGACGGGTGCGTGGTGAGCCTCAAGAAGGACGGGCTGTCGCCGGTGGGCGGGTTCCTCGGCCTGCGCGACGACGCGCTGCGGGACCGGTGCGAGGCCAACCTCATCGCCACCGAGGGCTTCTCCACCTACGGTGGCCTCGCCGGCCACGACCTGGAACGGCTCGCGCAGGGGGTGCGGGAGGTGCTCGACCCGGCGTACCTGCGGGCGCGGGCCGAATCAACGGCCCGGTTCGCCCAAATGATCAACGACGCCGGAGTGGACCTCGTCCAGCCGCCCGGCGTCCACGCCCTGTACCTCAACGCCGGCCGGCTCCTCGCCCACCTGCAGCCGCACCAGTTTCCCGGGCACGCCCTCGGCTGCCAGCTGTACCTCGACGGCGGCATCCGCTGCGCTGAGCTGGGGTCGCTGTACCTGGGCAGGCTGGACAAGCAGCACCGGTTGGTGACCCCCGCTCCCTTCGAACTGGTCCGCCTGGCGATTCCCCGCCGGGTCTACACCGAGGCGCACCTGGAGTACGTTGCCGACGTGCTCGCCGGCATCGCCAAGGCACCCGACCGGGTCCCCGGGTACCGGATCGTGGCCGCGCCGCCGCTGTTGCGCCACTTCAAGGTCAGACTCGAGCCGGATCGGTGACCGCACCGGTCAGCCGGGCACCGGCAGGCGTGACATCGCGTGCCGCACGAGGGTGACCAGGACCATCTTGCTGGAGCTGCGGTCCCTCGCATCGCACCAGACCAGCGGTACGCCGTCGCCCAGCTCCAATGCCTTACGGATCTCCTCCTCGCCGTACGGGCACTGACCGAAGAACTTGTTGATCGCCGCGACGAACGGGAGCCCACGCTGCTCGAAGTAGTCGACCGCGGGGAAGCTCGCCTCCAGCCGGCGCGTGTCCACCACCACAACCGCGCCGACCGCCCCGTGCGTCAGCTCGTCCCACATGAACCAGAACCGCTCCTGCCCCGGTGTGCCGAACAGGTAGAGCACGATCTGGGGGCTGATGGTGATGCGCCCGAAATCCAGCGCCACGGTGGTGCGCGTCTTCTCCTCCACACCGCTGAGGTCATCCACGCCGACGCTGGCCTGGGTCAGGACCTCCTCGGTGGTCAACGGCGCGATCTCGCTGACCGATCGGACCAACGTGGTCTTGCCGGCGCCGAAGCCTCCCGCCACAACGATCTTGACTGACCTGCGGTTCACCTGCCCGTCCTTCACGACTAGAGCCTCTCCAGACCGCCGAGAACCGCCTCCAACAAGTCCCGGTCGGTGCTGGCCTCCCGAGGCGCGACCTCGGCCTCCAGGTATCCCTGCTCAAGCAGCACGTCCACCATCACCCGGACGACCGTCAACGGCACCCGCAGGTAGGCGCTGACCTCCGCGATCGACATCGGGTGCGCGCACAGCCGGACGATGTCCGCGTACTCCCGCTCCAACCTGGTGGCCGGCCGGACAGCGACGACCTGCGTGGCCAGGTCCAGCCTGAGGTCGCGGGGACGGGTACGACCACCGACCAGGACGTACAGGGGCACGAGACGGCCGGCCTCCGCCTCGTCCTCGGCGTCCCACCCGTCATCCGTCATAGCCGACGCCCGGTTGTCCCGTGGCGGACAGGGCGGGGCCGCGGTCGGCGGCGCTGAGGAACTCGCCGATGCGCGTCACCAGCCGGCTCATCTCGTACGCGACGGTGCCCATGTCGACCTCCTGCTCGCACACGACTGCCAGGCGTGCGTTGTGGCCGGCCTCGGCGACGAACAGGGTGCGATCCTCGTACTCCACGATGACCTGCTGCACTGGCCCGCTGTCGAAGTGCTGCCCGGCTCCCCTGGCGAGGCTGTGCAACGAACATGCCGCCGCGGCGATGACATCGGCCATGTCCTGCGCCAGCTGCGTCGACTTCTGGATGATGAGGCCGTCCGTCGACAGGACCACCGCGCACAGCACGTGGGGTACCTCGACGAGCCCGTCCAACAGCCAAGCCAGGTTGTTCCGCGATGTCGGGTTGATGGTCACATTTGCCTACCTTGGTCAGTGTTGTTCGCTTCCTCGTCCCGGTCTTGCGCCGCCTGGCCAGCGGCCCAGCCCTTCTGGTACCGGGCGAAGCGCATATGATCACGCGCGGCCAACTTCTCCGGCGCGGCCTCCGAGCTCCCCGGTCGGGCGGCGGCGGACGCGGGCGAGGCCCCGCCAGCCGAGCCGGGACTGGGTGGAGCGGACCGGCGCAGCCCCGGCGCAAGATGCGACTGGGGTTTGCGCTGGGGCAGAGCCGGCGCCGTGGTCCGAGCGGTGGGTGCCGGAGGCGCCGTCGGCACGGCTGGCGCGGCCGGCGTGGCGCCGGTGGCGGTCGTGTCCCCGCCGCGGGCATCCGCGTCTGCCTGGACATTCGGACCGACAGCCGGTCCGGGCGACGGCGTGCCTGTCGGCTCGGGTGCCAAGGTCAGAGTCTGCGGTCGCGCACCGTGGCGGGCAGCGGCGAACGATTCGGCGTCCGGGGTGACCGCCACAGCGGCACTGGCCTGCGCACCGACGGCGACCGGCTGCTTGGCTGGCTCGGTGGCGAGGATCCGGTCGGGCAGCAGCACAATGGCGAGCACGCCGCCGTAGGCCGAGGTCCGCAGGCTCACCATGATCCCGCTACGCTTGGCCAGTTCGGCCACCACGTGGAAACCGATCTGCGCGCCGTCCTTCAACGCCGTCAACTCCGGCGTCGGCGCAGTTGCCAGCAGGTCGTTCGCCTGCGCCAGGGCGTCCGGCGTCATGCCGACACCGGCGTCCTCGATCTCCACCGCGACGCCGTGCTCGACTCGGTGGCAACTGACCCAGACGGTTGTTTCGGGCTGGGAGAACGTCAGCGCGTTGTCCAGCAGCTCGGCGAGCAGGTGGATTGTCGTGGTGACCAGCTGGCCCATCACCGTCACATCCGGGGCGGACCGCAGCTGGATCCGCTTGTAGTCCCGCGTCTCGGCGAAGGCGGCCAGCAGCACCCGGCTCAGCGGCAGCGGGTTTGTCCAGCGCCGGCCCACCTGACCACCGGCCAGGATGATCAGGTTTTCCAGGAAGCGGCGGGTCTGCGTCAACTGGTGGTGGATCTCGAAGAACTGCGCCAGCGACTTCTCGTCGCCGGTCGTGTGCTGCAGGTCTTCGACGATCTTCAGGCCCCGCTGGAGCGGGCGCTGTGGCCGGCGTGCCACACCCATCAGCACGACCAGGCCCGCGGCCCGGGTCTGCGCCTCGGTCACGGCCGCACCCGCGGCAGCCTGCACCGACCTGGTCAGCACGCTCGCCACCTGGCCGATCTCGTCGTCCCCGTAGTCCGGGGTCACCAGCTCGGTGGTCAGGTCGACCTGCTCGCGCCGGCCCAGCCGCCGCATCAGATCCGGCAGCCGTTCGTCGACGATCGTCCTCGCGTCGGCGGCCAGCCGCGCCAGCCGGACCGACAGCGCCCGGTCGACGAGGATCCGCGACTGGCGCACCGCCCACACGATCGCCGCCATCGCAAAAGCCAACCCGAACGCGCTGAGCAGGACCGCGGTCAGCAGCTGCTGGTTGCCGGTGCTCAGCGCCTGCGCCGACACCTCGTCGGCCTGGGCGATCGTCAGCTCGGTCAGCGCGTCAGACACCTGGCCGGTCAGGATGTCCCACTGGGACGAGCCGACCGCCAGTTCTTTCGGGACCTTGCCGCGCCACGTACCGGCGAGGACCAACTGGTTCTCCGCGGCGGACAGTGACCGCCACGACTGGCTGGCCTTGATGTCCTCCAGGCGCCGCCGCACATCCGGCCGCAGGTGCTCCGCGACCTGGTCGAGGCCCACGTGGTAGGCGGTGACCAGGCGGACGAACTCCAGATAGGTCTGCTGGTCCAGCCGGCGGGAGCCGAACGCACCGTCGATAAGGGAGCTTGCCCGCGACATCTGGTCGCTGACCCTGAACACCGCGACCGCGGCCAGACCGCCCTGGGTCGCGGTGACGTTAGGAACCACTCGTGCCTGGGTGTCGAACAGGGCGGTCGCGGCGTCCAGCAGGTCGTTGTAGAACTTGTAGACCTGCTGCCCGGTCGTCGACCGGGAGTCGACGGTGCTTCGCACGCTCGGCAACTGGTCAAGCATGCCTACCAACCGCTGCCACCTGGCCACAATCGACTCCGGCGGGCCAAGGCCGAAGTGACTGGCGAGTGCGGACTCCGCCGCGGTGCGCAGCTGCGAGACCAGCTGGTCGGTGTGTTGACGCTGCGCGATCAAGTCCTGGGTACTGGTGGTCGAACGGGCCAGATAGGCAATACCCATCCGCCGCTCCCGCTCGATCGACGCCAGCGCGGTGACCGCAGGAATCGACACCTCACGTACTGACACGGCCACCGCGCGCGTGTAGAAGCCCTGCGAAACAAGGTACCCGGACGCCACCATCCACAAGACCAGGGCAACGACACTGGGTACGAGAACCAGCCGGATAACCCGCCGCTTGATAGATTGCTGTCGAGGGCTGCGGCGGCCCGACCTGGCCGGTTTGAGCGAGCGGTCCGCTTGTATCTGCGCCAACTCGTATCCAATCGTAGGCAGCCCACAAGCACCCGGCCCGCGGGCGACACTGCTGGACATTCACGATCTGCGCCCAGGACCATACCGGTGCGTTAGGGCCAACGCCAGCCCGGGCTTGCTCAACGTCTGGTCCTCCCAAATCGGCGTTAAGCACGGTCAGCAGGACAGCCGGCCGGCTTGGTGCCGGCCAACGGACCGTACTCCGGTCGAGGTGGAACCGCAGTTCGTGCAGGTGGCCCGTCCAACTGCCGCGGTTCCCCGGCCGCGGTCTCTGCTCGGCGAGCAGGCCGCGGTTGGACGCCCGCGGGCGAACAGTCCATTGGCAGTCCTTCCAGCCGGTTGCGGACCTCGGGTACCCGATGGCCCAGTCGGCCCTGGACAGACGGACCGGGAGTAGTCCCGGCACCGCGGCCCAGGCCGACTGGGCCACCCCCCCGCAGTACGCAACGACGGCACCCCGACTGCGGTCACTGCTTCGAGGATGGCGACATCGTCGACGTGGCGGTCGTCCAACCGGCTCCACATTGCTGTGATCACGGATGTGCGATCGCTCAGTGACGCGGCGTGGTTGACGCCTCGCCTGGCGGCAGGGGGCGGGTCAGGCCAGGGCGAAGTAGCGCAGCCACAGGTACGGCACGGCGAGGGCGACGGTCACGGCGGTGACGATGAGGCCGTACTTGGTGAACTGCCAGAAGGTGATGGGCTTGCCGGCTCGTTCGGCCAGGCCGAGCACGACCACGTTGGCGGAGGCGCCCACGGCAGTGGCGTTGCCGCCCAGGTCGGCACCCAACGCAAGAGCCCACCACAGCACGTGGGACTGGTCGGTGTTGCCGCTGGCCTGGACCATGTCGGCGACGACCGGGCTCATAGTGGCCACGTAGGGGATGTTGTCCACGATCCCGGATACCGCGGCCGAACCCCACAGCAGCACGGTCGAGGCGAAGAACAGCCGGCCTTCGACGGCGCTGGCGGCGGCGTGCGAGATCTTCTCGATCACGCCGGTATTGACCAGGGCGCCGACCATGACGAACAGGCCGGCGAAGAACACGAGCGTGGGCCATTCCACATCCTTGGCGATCTCGCCGGCGTCCAACCTGGACAGTGCGAGGAGGACCAGCCCGCCGACCAGGGCGACGACGGACGGCTCCAGGTCGACCACGGTGTGCAGTACGAACGCGATGGTGGTCACGGCGAGGACCACCATGCTGATGACCAGTAGCCGGGTGTTGTGGATCGCGTCGCGTTCTCGCAGGGTGGCGATCTGGGCGGCCCGCTGCGGGTCGTACCGGAATGCGGATCGGAAAATCAGCCGGCACAGGCCGATGAACACGACCAGCAGCAGGACGATGAATGGCGCGAGGTGGGCCAGGAAGTCGTTGTAGCTCAGGCCGCCCCGGCTGCCGATGATGATGTTCGGCGGGTCACCAACCAATGTGGACGTACCGCCGATGTTCGAGGCCATCACCTCGGCGATCAGGAACGGCGCCGCTGGGACGGCGAGCCGCTCACACACCAGGAACGTGACGGGTGCGATGAGCAGCACGGTGGTGACGTTGTCCAGCGCCGCGGAGGCGACCGCGGTGACCAGCACGAGCAGGACCATGACCCGGAACGGGCGACCCTTGGCGCGTTTGGCGGCCCAGATCGCCAGGTACTCGAACGCACCGGTCCGTTTGAGCACCGCGACGATGAGCATCATCCCGATCAACAGGAAGATGACGTTCCAGTCGATGCCCGCTTCGTTGGAGAAGAACGCGTGTCCGGCGTCGGTGGCACCGATCAGCAGCATGATCACGGCGCCGCCGAGGGCGGCGGCGACCCGGTGGACCTTCTCGGTGGCGATCAGCAGGTAGGCGACGGCGAACACCGCGACCGCTACCCAGGCGGTGCCGCTCATGCGTCGAGCATCCGATCCAGCAGCGCGTCCAGGGTAACCACACCGGTCATCGGCTCATCGCTGCCGGCGACCGCGACCAGGGGACTGCGCGCCCCCGCCATGACCGCGGCGATCTCCAGCACGGTGGCGTCCGGCGCCACCACCGGCAACTCCCGATGCTCGCGCGGCAGCAGTTCGGCGACGCTGCGATCACCGACGTTACGGACGAACATGTCGGCGGCCGCCTCATCGATCACCCGGGCCAGCGCCGGGTCGTCCTGACAGTACGACGGGATGGCCATCCGCAGCACCTGGGTGCCCGGCAGGACCGTTTTCGGCCGGCCGGCCTCGTCCACCACGATCAGGCCCGGCAGGTTCTGCCCCGCCAGCAACCGCGCCGCCTCCAGCGCCGGAGTGTCCATCCGGACTGTGGGGAACGGGGCGGCCAGATCCGCGGCCCGCATGGATGCCTCCCGTCACGTCGCACAGCAGATACGACGCCGACCAGGCTTCCCGGCACACCTGGCTGTCAGCCTACCGGAGATCGTGGTGGGTTGCCCGGATGCCGCCGGTGGCGGTTCGGCCCGGCTCGCCTGTCGAGAAACGTGGCGGGTCAGGAGCTTGCGCGACGGTACTAAACCGTTCTAGTCTGCCAGCCTAAACCGGTCTAGTTGCCGATTCATGGCGCTCGACCGGGACCAGCTACCGACAAGGAGGCGGTGTGGCGACCCGAGGCCGACCGACGATCACCGACGTGGCGCGGGCGGCAGGGGTATCCAAAGGCGCTGTCTCGTTCGCGCTCAACGGCCGTCCCGGGCTGGCCGAGGAGACCCGGGCCCGGATCCTCGAGACCGCGAAGGCGCTGGGGTGGACACCCAGTTACCGCGCCCGGGCCCTGTCCGCGTCCCGGGCGTTCGCCGTCGGGCTGGTTATCGCGCGGCCACCGGAACTGCTCGGCGCGGACCCGTTCTTCCCGGCGTTCATCGCCGGGATCGAGCGGGTGCTCTCCGACCGGGGCCAGGCTCTCGTCCTTCAGGTCGTGCCGAACCAGCAGGCGGAGGAGGACAGCTACCGCCAGATGGCCGCCGACGGCCGGGTGGACGGTGTCTTCCTGCTCGACCTGCGCCATGGCGACCCGCGCCTCGCCCTGCTGCACGAGCTGGGCCTGCTGGCCGTCACCATCGGCCGGCCGGACACCGGCAGCCCCTTTCCCGCAGTGCTGGTCGACGATCGGCCGGCGATCGCCGCCGCCGTCGCGCACCTCGTCGAACTCGGGCACCGGCGCATTGCGCACGTCGCCGGTCCCAGCCACTTCCTGCACGGCACCGCCCGCCGTGCCGCGTGGGAGACCGCCCTCACCGCGGCCGGACTGCCGGTCGGTCCGTGCGTGGTGTCGGACTTCTCCGCCGCCGGCGGAGCCCGGGCCACCCACGAGCTCCTCGCCGCGGACCAACCGCCGACGGCGATCGTCTACGCAAACGACGTCATGGCGATCGCGGGCCTGTCGGTGGCCCGCGAGCGTGGCGTCGAGGTGCCGGGACAGCTGTCCATCACCGGATTCGACGACAGCGAGCTGGCCGGCTACCTGAGTCCGGCACTGACGAGCGCACGCACCGACCCCTTCGGCCAGGGCAGGGCCGCCGCCGACGCGTTGCTCCGCCTGATCGACGGGGTCGCCGGGACGGATGTCGTGTTGCCGCCTGCGCAGCTGGTCATCCGTGCCTCCACTGCACCACATCCACAGGACCGCCGGCCCCGCCAGCGCCGGTCGGCGCACCATCGATCGGAGAAATGATGAGACGCACGCTCCCCGCTTCCCTCCTCGCCCTCGCCCTCGGAATCACCGTCGCCGGCTGTGGCGGCGGGGATTCGGACTCTGGCTCCGGCAAGGGCGCCGACTCCGCCCGCGGCCCGATCACCATCTGGCTGTCCAACAACCAGGAAGAAGTCGCCTGGGGCAAGGCGATGGTCGAAGCCTGGAACGCCGGGCACCCCGATGAGAAGGTCACCGCACAGGAGATCCCCGCGGGCAAGAGCTCCGAGGAGGTCATCGGCGCGGCGATCACCGCGGGTAACGCGCCGTGCCTGATCTTCAACACCGCGCCCGCCGCGGTACCCCAGTTCCAGAAGCAGGGCGGCCTGGTCGCGCTGGACACCTTCCCCGGCGCCGCCGACTACATCGAGCAGCGCACCGGCAGCGCGGCCGAGCAGTACAAGTCATCGGACGGCAAGTACTACCAGCTGCCCTGGAAGTCCAACCCGGTCATGATCTTCTACAACAAGACCCTGCTGGCCAAGGCGGGCGTCGACCCGGAGAACCCTCCGCTGGCGACCTATGACCAGTTCCTCGCCACGGCGAGGAAGATCAAGGCGTCGGGCGCCGCCCCAGCCGCCATCTACCCGGCGCCGACCAGCGAGTTCTTCCAGTCCTGGTTCGACTTCTACCCGCTGTTCGCCGCCGAGACCGACGGCAAGCAGCTGGTCGAGGACGGCAAGGCGCAGTTCAACACGCCGGAGGGGCAACGCGTCGCGGAGTTCTGGCGCACCCTCTACGCCGAGGGGCTGGCGCCCAAGGAGAAGTACAACGGCGACTCGTTCGCCGATGGCAAGGCGGCGATGGCGATCGTCGGCCCGTGGGCGATCGCGGTCTACGGCGAGAAGGTGAAGTGGGGAGCGGTACCGGTCCCGACCTCCACCGGCAAGCCCGCTTCGGAGATCAAGACGTTCAGCGACGCGAAGAACGTGGCGATGTACACGTCCTGCAAGAACCGCGCCACGGCGTGGGACGTGCTGAAGTTCGCCACCAGCAAGGAGCAGGACGGCGCTCTGCTTGAAAAGACCGGACAGATGCCGCTGCGCGCCGACCTTCCGACCACCTACCCGGACTACTTCGCCGAGCACCCGGCGTACAAGGCCTTCGCCGACCAGGCCGGGCGCACGGTCGAGGTACCCAACGTGCCGAACGCCATCACCATCTGGCAGACCTTCCGTGACGCCTACTCCGAGTCGGTCATCTTCGGCAAGAAGCCGGTGTCGGACGCGTTCGCGGAGGCGGCCCAGAAGGTGGACCAGCTGGCCAGCGGCTCCTGACCTGAGTCATGACCCTCCAGGATGCCCGGCGGGGCGCCGCCTGGCCCCGGGTGACGGCCATCCTCGGCCGTCACCCGGGGGGCCTGGCCCTCGTCGCACCGTACGCGGCCTTTCTCGCCCTGGTCTTCGCCTACCCGTTCGGCTTCGCGGTGTGGATCAGCTTCCACGACTACTTCTTCACCGCACCGGGCGCGCAGGTGGACCGGCCGTTCGTCGGCCTGGACAACTACACCGCCGTCCTGACCGATCCGGCGGTACGGCAGGCGTTCGGCAACATCCTCGTGTTCCTGGTCATCAACGTGCCGCTCACCACGGTGCTCGCGCTGCTGCTCGCCACCGCGCTCAACGGCGCCATCCGCGCGCGTACCTTCCTGCGGGTCGCGTACTACGTCCCGTACGTGACCGCGAGCGTCGCGGTGGTCGGCGTGTGGCTGTTCCTGTTCAACTCCGGCGGGCTGGTCAACAAGGTGCTCGGGCCGCTGGCCCCGGACCCGTCCTGGCTGGTCAACGAGAAGCTGGCGATGCCCACCATCGCCGTCTACGTGGCCTGGAAGCAGCTCGGCTTCTTCATCCTGCTCTACCTCGCCGCGCTGCAGAACGTGCCGAAGGAGCTGTACGAGTCGGCGGCGGTGGACGGCGCCACCCGGTGGCAGAGCTTCCGCAAGGTGACCGTGCCGGCCGTCCGCCCGGCGACCACGCTGGTGGTCATCCTGGCCACGATCACCGGCGCCAACCTGTTCACCGAGCCGTACCTGCTCACCGGCGGCGGCGGTCCCAACGGCGCCTCCGCCTCACCGGTCCTGCTGATGTACCAGCGCGGCATCGAGCAGGGCCAGCCGGACGTGGCGGCGGCGATCGGCGTGCTGCTGGTGGCGTTCGTGATCGCCGTCTCGCTGCTCAACCGACGGCTGCTGGAGAGGTCCTGACATGACGAGCATCGATTCCAGCACCCGGGACGCGCGCATTCCGACCGCTGTGCCGGTCACGGCCGGCGCGCGGCGGCGACGGTCACGGGGCGGCCTCCGGGCCCTGCCGCGCGTAGTCGTCCTTTTCGCCGGCGCCGTAGTGTTCCTGTTCCCCTTCTACTACATGCTGATCGGATCGTTGCAGGCCGAGCCGGACACCTCGCCGCGTGGCGCGTTCCCCACCGGCGGGCTCACCCTGGCCAACTACCGCGAGATCAACTCCGAAGTGGACCTGCTCCGGTCGCTGGTCAACTCGGGCATCTTCACCGGCGGCGTCATTCTGGCCACGGTGGTTTTCGGCGTGCTGGCCGGCTACGCCCTGGCCCGGCTGAGCTTCCGCGGCCGCGGCGCGCTGTTCGGCCTGGTCCTGCTCGTCCAGGTGGTGCCGTTCCAGTTGCTGCTGATCCCGCTGTATGTGCTGATCGTGCGCAGCTACGGGCTGGCCGACTCGTACCTGGGGATGATCCTGCCGTTCGCCATCAACTCGACCGCGGTCTTCGTGTTCCGGCAGTTCTTCCTCCAGCTTCCCGACGACCTGTTCGCCGCGGCCCGCATCGACGGCGCGGGCGAGGTGCGTACACTTTGGTCGATCGCCCTTCCGCTGGTACGCCCAGCGGTGCTGACCGCCGTTTTGCTGACCTTCATCGGTCCGTGGAACGAGTTCCTCTGGCCGTTCCTCATCACGAAGCGCGCCGACATGCAGCCGCTGGCTGTGTCGCTGGCGAACTACATATCCAATGTGGCCGCACGGGCCGCCAACCCGTACGGCGCGGTACTGGCCGGTGCCTGCGTGCTCGCCGCACCGGCCGTGGCACTCTTCGTCGCATTCCAGCGGCACTTCACCTCAACCAACATCGGATCCGGCGTAAAGGGCTGAACTGTTGACCGTCTCCACCACCGTTCCGTACACCCTTGTCCGACTCGGCGTCGTCATGGCCCCGCTACCGGGAGAAGCGCTCGAGGCAGAAGGGGTGCTCAACCCGGCCAGCGGATACACCCCCGACGGCCGGCTGCACCTGCTGCCCCGGCTCGTCGCCAAGGGCAACGTCTCCCGCGTCGGCCTCGCCGAGGTCGAACTGCGCGACGGAGTCCCGGCCGGGGTGACCCGGCGGGGCGTCGTCCTGGCCCCGGACGAGGGGTGGGAACGCGGCGCGAGCCACGCCGGTGTCGAGGATCCGCGGGTGACGTGGGTGCCGGGCCTCGGCATGCACCTGATGACCTACGTCGCGTACGGCCCGCTCGGACCGAGGCTTGCGCTGGCGGCCTCGACCGACCTGCGGTCCTGGCGCCGGCTCGGCCCGGTCCAGTTCGCCTACGAACCCGGTCTGGACACCGATTTGAACCTGTTTCCCAACAAGGACGCCGTCTTCTTCCCGGAGCCGGTCCCCGGCCCGGACGGCCAGCCGTGCTACGCCATGCTGCACCGTCCGATGTGGGATCTGGGCTGGATCCGGGACGGCGAGACGGTCTACCTGCCTGCCGGGATCACCGACGAGCGGCCGGGCATCTGGATCTCGTACGTTCCGGCCGACGAGGTCAAGGCCGACATCCGGGCGCTGGCGCGCCCTTCCGGCCACCGGTGCGTGGCCTTGTCCGCGTACCCGTTCGAGGAAGTGAAGATCGGTGCCGGTCCGGCGCCGCTGCGGGTCGAGGAGGGGTGGCTGCTGATCCACCACGGCGTCACCGGGCACGTCCCGAAGAGCTGGCAGCCGACCGAGCAGCGGGTGCGGTACTCGGCCGGGGCGATGTTGCTCGATCCGGCCGACCCGTCCCGTGTCCTGGCCCGGACCCCCGAGCCCATCCTCTCGCCCGAGACCGAGGACGAACTGTCGGGCACGGTGCCCAACGTGGTGTTCCCCACCGCGATCGAAAAGGTCGACGGTGTGCACTACGTCTTCTACGGCATGGCCGACGCCAAGATCGGTGTGGCCAGGCTCGACCGGACGCCCTAGTGGCCAGGCCCGGCTGGGCGTCGTCGGCGCCGGCTGCTTCGCCCCGTTGATCCCCGCCACGCTGAGGGCAGGAACGAGCATCACCACCTGTCGTACCGATGAGGAGCTGACATGAAACGTCACCCCCTGCTCCGTCTCGCCACGCTGCTCGCCGCCCTGGTGGCGGCCACCATTCCCATCCCCGTCCCGGCACAGGCGGGATCGGACGGCGTCACCTCCGGCGCGCCGTCCTCGGTCACCGCACCGCTGACGAACCTGTCTCATCTGGACTTTCTCCGGGAGACGGTGCGCCCACCCAGCCAGCCCGGACACACCACGTACCGGATGGCCGAGTCACCGGACATCGGCGTGCTGTGGACCTATGCAGAGCCCAATCCGGATGGCACGTTCCGACGGGTCGGCGGCGGCCAGTACCACCCGGACACGAACACGTGGGGCCAGGGCGCGTACAACGCCGATGACATCTCCCGGGCGGCGGTGGTGTACCTGCGCCACTGGCGGCAGACCGGCGCCACCTCGAGCCGGGAGGCCGCGTACGAGCTGTTGCGCGGGCTGACCTACCTGCAGACGGCGACCGGCCCGGACGCCGGCAACGTGGTGCTGTGGATGCAGCCGGACGGCACGCTCAACCCCAGCCCGGACCCGAAGGACTCGCCCGACCCGTCCGACAGCGGCCCGTCGTACTGGCTGGCCCGCACCGTCTGGGCGCTCGGCGAGGGGTACGCGGCCTGGCGCGACGAGGATCCCCACTTCGCGGCGTTCCTTCGCCAGCGGCTCGACTTCGCCATCGCCGCCCTCGACCGGCAGGTCCTGGTGCGCTACGGCCAGTGGCTTGTGATCGACGGGGAGCGCACGCCGGCCTGGCTCATCGTGGACGGGGCGGACGCGACCGCGGAAGCGGTGCTCGGCCTCGCCGCGTACGTCGAGGCAGGCGGCGGGCCGGCCGCCCGGCAGGCGCTGCGCCGGTTCGCCACCGGCATCGCGGCGGTGGCCGGCGGCGACGCGCGGCACTGGCCGTTCGGCGCGGTGCGCCCGTGGGCGGTGTCCCGCTCGGTCTGGCACGCCTGGGCATCGCAGATGCCGGCCGCGCTGGCCAGGGCCGGGCAGGTCCTGGGCGACCCGCGGCTGCTCGCCCCTGCCGTCACCGACTCCGCCGTCTTCACCCCTTGGCTGCTGACCTCCGGAGGCGCGGACAACGGCCGGCTGCCCACGCCGGTGGACCGGACGCAGATCGCCTACGGCGTCGACTCGCGGGTCGAGTCGCTGCTGGCCGTGGCCGACGCCACCGGCAGCGCCGGGTTCCGGCAGCTTGCCGGCGCCGTCGCGGCGTGGTTCTTCGGTGCCAACGCGGCCGGCCGGCAGGTGTACGACCCCGCCACCGGCCGGACCCTGGACGGCATCTCCGGTGATGGACACGTCAACGGCAACTCCGGCGCCGAGTCAACAATCCACACCCTGCTCACCATGCTGGCGCTGGACGCCCATCCCGATGTGGCTGCCCTGGCCCGCAACGGTCACGTGGTGCAGCGGGTCGGTACCACCGTGGTGGAGGCCGAGCAGGGGACGCCGGAGGGCGGTGCGGCCGTGGTGACCCCGCCATCGACCTGGACCGGCGAGTCCTCGTTCAGCGGCGCGTACGTGAGCCTTCCCGCCGGATCCGCTCTCAGCCTGCCGGTGCCGGCGTCGACGCAGCCACGGTTGGTGCTCCCGGTGGTCGACCTCCATCCGGGTAGTAAGGCCGCGACGACATGGCGCGGCGGTGACTCGTCCGATGTGGACATCCTCGGCCGGGTAAGCCACGGCAAGATCGGCGCGCAGGGCGCGTCTCCCGCACCGGTGCCCTGCTACCGGTGACACTTCCCGTCGAACTGGCCGCGAACGGCTCCCGGCTTGAGATCTCCGCCGCGCGGCATGCCAGCCCGACGGACACCGCCGTGGTAGACGCCGTCATGCTCGAGCCCCTGGTGTCCAGCCTGGTGCTCGCCGACGACGGTCACGGCCTCGCGGTCCTGCACAGCGCCGCTCGGACGCCACGCGTCACCAGCGTGGCCCTGCCGGACAACGCGAACGCCGTCGTGGACGCGTACGACTCGGCCGGGCGGCTCCAGCTCGCCCACCATGCGGCTGGGGCACAGGTGCCGGCCAAGGTGCTTCCGGGCGGCTTCACCATCCTCCGTTGGTGACCCGACTGCGCGGCGCCAGGTACCGCACGCCTGGATGCGGAGTTCGCCGACGCCGCCCCGGGCGGCGTCGGCGAACTCCCCGGGCGGAGCCACCTCATCCAGCCTTGTGTCGCGGCCCAAGCGCGGCGAATAGGGTGGCAGTTTGACGACTGGAGGTGCGGTGCTGCTCAACATCAACCCGCTGCTCACCGGCGAGCTGCTCAAGCGACTCGACGAGATGGGGCACTCGGACTACCTGGTGATCGCCGACGCGAACTTCCCGGCGCACCGCTTCGACCCGCACGCGCTGGAGTACCCCGGCACGACGGTGAGCCAGGTCGCCGCCGCGGTGTGCGAGGTCCTGCCCCTCGACCCCGAATTGGCCCCGGTGCTGATGGACAGCGGGCAGGCACCGGCGCCCCCGGTGCAGGACGAGATCCTGGCGGCGGTCGGCCATCCGGCGCCGGCTCGCCTGGTGGAGCGCTGGGCATACTACGATCTGGCTGCTAAGGCGAGCTTCGTGCTGTCGACCGGCGAGCTGCGGCCGTGGGCGAACGTCATTCTCTACAAGGGACTGATCACCAGGTGACGAGCGCGGCGGCGGCTGGTGACCTCGGCACAGAAGATGGGAGTCCACAGTGAACGCCAAAACGATGCGGGCGAACGTGCTGGTGGAAAAGGGGCTCACCCGGGTCGAGGAGGTGCCCATACCTGATCTTGACCCGGACCAGGTCCTGGTGCGTATCGGCGCGGTCGGCGTGTGCGGGTCGGACGTGCACTACTTCCGGCACGGGCGTATCGGGGACTTCGTGCTCACCGCGCCGATGATCCTCGGGCACGAGGCGGCCGGCACGATCGTGGCGGTGGGTGCCGCGGTGTCGCCGGACCGGGTGGGCCAGCGGGTGGCGATCGAGCCGCAGCGGGCCTGCCGGGTCTGCGAGCAGTGTAAGCGCGGACGGTACAACCTCTGCCCGGAGATCGAGTTCTACGCCACGCCGCCCATCGACGGGGCGTTCGCCGAGTACCAGGCAATCCAGGCCGACTACGCGTTCGCCATCCCTGACTCGATGAGCCTGGAGGCTGCCGCGCTGTGCGAGCCACTGTCCGTCGGCATCTGGGCCAACCAGAAGGCGGGCACCGGGCCCGGGTCGCGCGTCCTGGTCGCCGGCGCCGGCCCGGTGGGCGTTCTGGCGGCGCAGGTCGCCCGCGCGCTCGGAGCCGCTGAGATCATCGTCTCGGACGTGGCGGCGGAGCGGCGCGATGCCGCCATGCGGTACGGCGCGACCCGAGTGGTCGACCCGGCCGCGGAGGACATTGCCGGGCTCGGCCTGGAGGTGGACGCCTTCATCGACGCCAGCGGCGCCGAGGCGGCGGTGCGGGCCGGGGTCATGGCGGTCAAGCCGGCCGGGCGGGTCGTTCTGGTCGGCATGGGAGCCGACGACGTCACGCTGCCGGTCTCCCGCATCCAGAACCGGGAGCTGGTGCTGACCGGCGTCTTCCGCTACGCCAACACCTGGCCCCTGGCGATCCACCTCGCCGCGACCGGCCAGGTCGACCTCGACTCGATGGTCACCAGCCGGTACAGCCTGGACGAGGTGGAAGCGGCGCTGGCCGCCGCGACCGATCCGCGGACCCTGAAGGCGGTCGTCCTGCCCGGCGATCGATCCGGCCAAGGCGGGGACCACAGATAACAAGCCACGCCAGTCCGCCTAAGTCCGTGGCGAACGCCGGCGACACTCCGCTGGCCCAGCTGTCACCGACCCGGCCCGAACCAGTGGCGGCAGGTGCGCGATCCCGTCCTGCGCTCTGGCCGGTTGTGCGGTAGCGGCCCGATATTCTCGGTGGCCCACTGCAGAATGACCGCATGATCGATCACTTTGGAATCAACTGTGCCGACCTGGCCAGCGCCGCGGCCTTCTACGACCGGGTACTCGGCACTCACGGGTACCGACGGATCATGGAATTCGACGTGGCGATCGCCTACGGCAGCGACAAGCCTGAGTTCTGGATCACCGCCCAGCCCGCGGAGGGGCCAGCGTCCGGCCCGAACCGGGAGGTGCACATCGCGTTCGCCGCAGCCGACACCGAAGCGGTCCGCGCGTTCTTCAAGGCGGCGACTGAGGCCGGGGCCGAGGTCCTGCACGAGCCTCGGCTGTGGCCGGAATACCACGAAAGCTACTTCGGCGCCTTCGTACGCGACCCTGATGGGAACAACGTCGAGGCGGTGTGTCACACCGCAGGCTCGACGGGTTGACCCCGCTGGTCAACGACCACGTCCACGAGTGCGTGACCAGGCCGGCCGCAGGAGATAGGTCGAGGCCCGCTGCGGCAGCCGGCGGCTGCCACACAGCGGGCCTCGACGACGTCCGGTGTCCGGTGCGCGTCCTACTCCGCGTCCGACTCCAGGGTCCGGATCCTCAACGTCACCATCTCCGGCTCGGACAGCTGTTCGGTGATCGCGTAGATCCGGTTGCCGTGTACCGCCAGCCCGCCGTCGACGAGGGTGTGTGCCCAGGTCTCCTGGCCCGGCAGATGCCCGAAGTCGAAGGTGGCGACCGGCGTGGATCCGCCCGGCTCGAAGACCCATACGTCGTCGTCGTAGGCCGAGTTGGTGCCGGCGACGACGAGGCCGTCGTCCCGGATGGCCACGGCGTTGGGGTACGGAACGGTCGGATACCGGTGCACCTCGGTGAGATCGGTCGTGCTCAGTGCCGGGTGGTAGTACGGCGAACCGGAGGGAACGACTACCTCGCTGCCGTCTGGGCTGACACCGAGTTGCCTGACCGAGCCGCCATCGGTGCGGCGCCACGCCTGCTGGACGAGCTCCGTCGAGGTGGCCGCGAGCCGGTACAGGTTGGCCGGGTTGGTGCCGGTCTCGCCGGCGATGATCACGTTCGGCTGCCCGGGCACCGTGGCCAGCAGCGGCGCCGTAGCGATCCGCGAGTCGACGACGGTCGCGCTCAGGTCGTAGTCGCGGGTCTCCGGATCGATCCGCCCGATGTTCGCCGAATCGTTGTCGCAGCCCCAGGAGAACCACAACTGCCCGGCCGCGAAGGCGACGTCCCGCGGGCACGTGTTGCTGCCGTCGGTCCTGCCGGCAAAGAGTCCGCTGGTCTCGTACGTCGTCGTGTCGACGATCGTGATCCACCACTGGTCACTGGCGGCGACATAGAGCTTGCTGCCGTCCGGGCTCAGCGTCATGCCGGCGGCGCCGGGGATGCCGGTGACCCTACGCACGATGTTGCCGTCCAGGTCGGTGACGACGAGGTCGTTGGTGCCCTTGCCCCCGGTGATGTAGATCCGCTCGTGGGCATCATCGACAAGGATCTCACCGAACCGGGAGGGGAAGGCGAACCCCGGCAGCGAGATCTTGATGTCGGTGCCCGTGGCCGGCGGCGACGTCGTGGCGGTCGGCTCGGTCGGCGTGGGGCTCGACGTCGCGCTGGCGGTCGGGGTGGGGCTGTTATGCGGATTGCCCTTCGGCTTTGGCGACTTCGTCTTCTTACCCGCCGCCGAGATCGCCGTGTCAGTGCCGGACGTCGCGTCTCGACCCCAGCCCACGCCTGGCTTGCCATCGCGCGCCACGGCAACGCCGCCGCTGATGGCCAGGGCGACGACGACGCCGATGCCCACTATCCGCATCCGCGTCCGGTTGCTCATGGTCCTGGTGGCAGGCCGCTTCATCGCACCTCCGATCGCATACAAACCTTGCCGCCAAGCACTCAGCGCCAAGACGTTCGGAAGTGTTACACCGCATGCCGCTGAGCAGGTCGCAAGGTGGCCGGATGATCATACGACCACCGTCGGTGACGAGGCCGCGAGGGCCTGTCGCGGTGGTGCCCGCCCCGGCCGCCGCCGTGCGCTCGACGTTCGGCGGCATCGCACCCGCCCCACGGCCCGGCTTGCCGTCCGGGCCGCGGTCGGCGGCGGACTGGTCCGGCGGCGCGCCCGCTAGCGCACCGCACCCGCCGACGGGGCGGCGGCAGGAGTCGCGCAACCGACGGTTGATGTCCAACGTGGCCGGTCCAGCGCGTTGGCCGGTCCGTTCCCGCGCTGACCTGGCCACCTGGCTACCAGCGCGCCCCGACCGGTGCCCGTCCCCGTGCGGCGACCGCCGCGGTCAGCCGAGCGGGTAGAGCACGCAGCCGCCGGCGACGCGGACCGAGACCGGCAGGCTGGCCCGGTAGTCGGCCGCCTGGTGGATGGGCACCCGGAGCGTGACCCGGGTGGTGTCATCGGCCACCGTCCGGATCGTTATCTCCGCGTACGAGCCCCGTGGCTGGACCTTGTCCACCACGGCATTGGGCGGGCCGGAGTTGGGAGTCACCTGGATCTGGTCCGGCCGCAGGAGAGCCTGCGCCCGCCGTCCGGCGCCGCTGTGATCGTGCCGTATCGGTATCCGGCCGAGCGCGCAGTCCGCGTATCCCTCGGCCGGCGCGGCGGGCAGCAGGACGGCCGCGCCGAGGAAGGTGGCGACGTCGACGGTGACGGGATCGTCGAAGACCGCCGCTGGTGGGCCCGACTGGACGATGCGGCCGCCGTCGAGGACCCCGATCTGGTGCCCGAAGGTGAGGGCTTCGTCCTGGTCGTGGGTGACCAGCACGGTGGTGACCGCGCTCTGCTCGAGGGCGTCGACGACGGCCTGCCGGGTCTGTTCCCGCAGGCCGGTGTCGAGCGCGCTGAACGGCTCGTCGAGCAGGATGACCCGGGGCCCGGGTGCGAGTGCGCGGGCGACGGCGACTCGTTGCTGCTGCCCGCCGGAGAGCTGGTGCGGGTACCGGCCGCTCAGCTCCGGGTCGAGCGAGACCAGCTCCATGACCCGGCGTACCCGGCTGGTGTGCCGGGCACGGCGGGGGAGTCCGAACCGGATGTTCTGTTCGACGGTGAGGTGCGGGAAGAGGGCGCCGTCCTGGGCGACGTAGCCGATGCCGCGGCGGTGCGCCGGGACGAAGCTGCCGGGCGCGGTGAGCGCCCGGTCGCCCAGCCGGATCTCCCCGGCGTCGGCGCGTTCGAAGCCGGCGATCAGGCGTAGCAGGGTGCTCTTACCGCTGCCGGAGGATCCGACGATCGCGGTCCGGGTCCCGGCGGGGACGACGAGGGACACCTCACGCAGGACGGGGACGTGGCCGAAGGCCTTGGTCACCCCGGCGACGGAGAGCGCGGTCACCGTGCCGGCACCTTTCGCGAGTGGACGAACATGAGCGCGACGGCCGGAACGGACAGCAGGATCAGCAGCATCGCGTAGGGAGCGGCCGCCGGGTAGTCGACGGCGGACGCGGCGGACCAGAACTGGGTGGCCAGGGTGCGCGTCCCGTTCGGCGCCAGCAGCAGGGTGGCGGTGAGCTCGTTGGCCGCCCCGAGCGCGACCAGGGCCGCGCCCGCGGTCATCGCCGGTACCAGCCGCGGCAGCGTGACCCGCGCTCGGGCGGCCATGGGGGAGTGCCCGAGCGAGCGGGCGATCTCCTCCAACGACTCCGGTGCCTGGGCGATGCCGGAACGCAGCGACACCAGGGCCCGGGGCAGGAAGATGATGACGTAGGCCAGCATCACCGTGAACGCCGTCTGATACAGCGACGGAACGGTCCGCAGTGTCACCGTGACCAGGGCGAGCGCGATGATGATCGCCGGCAGGCTGCTGGCCACATAGGACATTCCCTCCACCGCCCGGCTGAGCCGGCTCGGATGGCGTACGGTCAGCCACGCGGTGGGGAAGGCGACCAGCACCGCCAGGATGGCGCCGCCACCGGCGAGGACCGCGGTCTGCGCGAGGGCGGCCGGCAGCTCCGGCTCGGTCCACGACGCCCCGGCGGCGAGCCACCGGACCACGCTGGTCAGCGGGACGCCGACGGCGGCGGCGCCGGTCACGGCGACGGCGCCGACGGCCAGCGGGGTCGCCCGGCCCAGCCGCACCGGCACCGGCGGGCGGGGCGCGCCGGAGCCGATCCGTGCGTAGCGCAGCCGCCCGCGCGCCGAGGCCTCGGCCACCAGGAGGGTCAGGCACAGCGTGGCCAGGACGACGCCGAGAGCTCCGGCGGCGGGCCCGGCGAACGTCGACTGGTACTGGACGACGATCGCCGTGGTGAACGTGTCGAACCGGATGAACGCGAACGCCCCGTACTCGGCGAGTAGGTGGAGTGCGACGATCAGGCCGCCGCCGAGTACCGCGAGCCGTAGCTGCGGCAGGACGACGCGGGCGAACACGGCCCACGACCCGAGGCCGAGCGACCGAGCCGACTCTTCCAGCGCCGGGTCGAGCCCGCGGATCGCCGCCATCGCCGGCAGGTACACCAGCGGGTAGTACGCCAGCGTGGTGACCAGCAGGGCGCCACCGAGGCCTTCGACGGACGGGACCGTGCTGCCCCAGCCGTAGCTGCTGACGAATGCCGGGATCGCCAACGGCGCGACGAGCACGATGGCCCACCCGCGCCGGCCCGGCAGCGAGGTCCGCTCGACCAGCCAGGCACCACCCACGCCGAGCACCACGGTCGCCGGGACACCGATCACGACCAGCAGGACCGTGTTCCGGAGCAGGTCACCGACGCGGGGCCGGAAGATCAGCCGGCTCAGGGTGGGCCAGCCGATATCGAAGACGACCGAGACGATGTAGCCGATCGGCACGAGCATGCACGCGCCGAGGACGCACGCCAGCACGACCAGCGCAACCGACGGGCGCGACGCACCGCGGGCCGCCGCGCCGGGATGTGGCACGGCGCGGTCGGGCGAGCGTGGATCCGCCGCGGGCGGACCAGGATCCGGGCCCGCCCGCCGCGAACCGCTGACGACCGTCACCATGGGCTCCTAGAGGAGGCCGGCATCCGTCATCAGGTCGATGACCTCAGTGCCGTTGAGCGTGGACGGATCGATGGCGGGTGCCTCGAGGGAGTCGAGCGGCGGTAGGGCCGGGTTGGCGGCCGCGCCGTTGGCCACCGGGTACTCGAAGCTGTACCCCTTACCGAGGATCTCCTGACCGGTCGGGCCCGTGATGAACGCCAGGAACTGCTGTGCCTTCTCCTTGTTCCTGCTGGACGCCAGCACGCCGCCGCCGGAGACGCTGACGAAGGCGCCCGGGTCCTGGTGCTTGAAGTAGTGCAGCTTCGTGTTGCCGCTCTGCTCCTTCGTGCCGTCCTGGTCCCGGAACCAGTAGTAGTGGTAGATGATCCCGCCGGGGATCTCACCGGCGTTGACCGCCTGCATGGTCGCGATGTTGTTCCGGTAGATCTTTGCGTTCTGCCGCATTCCGGTAAGCCACGCCGCCGTGGCGTCGCGACCCTTCAGCTTCAGGATCGCCGAGACGATGGCCTGGAAGTCCGCGCCGCCGGGCGCCGCGCCCCAGCGGCCCTTCCACGCGGGATCGGCCAGGTCCATGATGGACTTCGGCAGCTCGGACGCGGACAGCTTGTCCGGGTTGTAGACGAACACTGTGGACCGGGCCGCGATTCCCGTCCACAGTCCGCTGGATGGCCGGTACCGTTCCGGCACCTGAGCCAACGTGGCCTTGTCGAGCGGGGCGAACAGCTTCGCCCGCTCCACCAGCGACATGGCGGGCGAGTTCTCGGTGAGGAAGACGTCCGCACGGGAGTCCTTGCCCTCCGCGACGAGCTGGTTGCCCAGCTCGCTGTCCGACCCGTTGCGCAGGATGACGCGTATGCCGGTCTGCTTGGTGAACGCGTCAGCCCACTCCTTGGTCAGCTGTTCATGCTGTGCGTTGTAGACGACCAGCGCATCGTCCGGCACGTCCCCGCCCGAGTCCGAGCAAGCGGACAGGCTGAGCGCGGCCACGGCGAGCCCCGCGGTCAGCAGTGCCAACGGACGACGAGCCATAGTTGTCCCCATTTCGTACGGCGACTGACGGTATCGAGGTTAGGTTAGCCTAAACTTCTGGGCAAGCGTCGTGCGGGGTGGTGCACGGGCGCTGCGCGGACCATGCGGGCCTTCAGGCCGCGGCACGGACGGCTCGCCAGCCGCGCCGCACCAGCTTCGCCAGCAGCACGCCCAGGCGGCTGGCGCGCTTGGACAGCTGCGTGAACACCGCCGCATAGCCCAGCCCCGCGGCGAGGGAGGCCGCCAGGGCCAGCTGCGGGGGAAGGCTCCACATGCGCACAAAGACCTGCCAGTGCACCAGGTAGATGTAGAGCGAGGCGGTGGCCAGCGCGCCCGCCGCGGCGATGACCAGCCGGGGAGCCGGCACCGTGGGGATCCAGATCAACAAGGCGAGACCAGCGATCATCACCGCCTCGCGTCCGGGCTGGCCGAAGAAGCCGGGGATCGTCGCCGCGGCCGCGATGGTCAACGCGATCCGCTGGCCGCGACCGGTGGCTTTCGCCGCGCCCCAGCCGATGGCGAACAGCCAGGCGTTGGCGACTGTCTTGTGCAGCTCGACGCCGGGCACGAGCTGGTAGCGCGCGATCAGCCCCACCGCCATCACGGCCACAGGCAGCGCCATCGGCCAGCGGCGTTCCCATCGGTCGACGCGGCGCAGGCTCAACAGAAGGGTCGCGGCCGCCGTGATGTAGACCAGGTCCTCGATGAACCAGAAGTGCCACGTGTCGCGCTCGTGAACCGTGCCGACCACGTTGTTCAGTAGCAGGACGTTGGCGAGCGTGTACTGATCGGTGACCAGCATCACCAGTGCCGCCCAGGAAGCGGTGGCCGCGACGATGCGGCCGAGGCTGCGGGCGATGCCCCGCACCCGCTCGGCCCGCCCGGCCGTGGTCAGCCGGAACCGGGCGAAGTTGAAGCCCGCGACGCCGAGCAGCGTGTGGGCGCCGCCCGGGAGGGTGAAGAGGTGGACATGCGTGCCGACCACGAGCACGATCGCGCCGGCCCGCAACAGCACGCTTGTGTCGAGCTCGCGCAGGCGACGCCGGCGCGGCGGGGCCTCAGCGGTGGCGGCCGCGAGCTCCGCGATCGGCGTGACATGCCAGTCCGGTGGCAGCGTACCGAGGACCTGCTCGACGTGGATCGATACCTCGACGTACGACAGGGAGTCGCCGCCCAGGTCCACAAAGGTGTCTGCGGCGGTGACATCGTCGCGGTCGAGCACCATGGCGTACCGGCGCACGAGCTCAGCGGCCCGGTCGCCGCTGGCTGGCTGAGGCCGGACCTGGTCGGTGCCGGCCAGCGCGGCGATCGCCGGGTAGTCGGGTTTTCCGGAGGCGAGGCGCGGGATCTGTTCGCATGGCTGGACGGAGATGGCCGAGGGCGGCAGCCCGGTGAAATCGGCCACCCGGCGCCGGACGGTCATCATCGCATCCGCCCCGGTCCCGCCCGGCTGTTCGACGGCGACCACCAAGGTGCGGTCGTCGCCGGCGCAGCAGGCGGTCACTCCCTGTGCCGCCAGCACCGACTCCACCCGTTGCAGGTCCACCCGGAGCCCGAACAGCTTGAGGAATCGGTTGCGGCGCCCGACGATCCGGTAGAGCCCGTCCGCGCCAAGGCGGGCGAAGTCGCCGGTGAGCAGCTCGTGGATGTCCCGGCCGCGGCTGAGGTCGGCGGGTGTCTCGGCGTAGCCGAGCATCACGTTCGGTCCGGAGTAGGCCAGCTCACCCTCGGCAGTGATGCGGAACGAACCGCCCGGTATGGGGACGCCGACCGCATCCGGCGCGGACTCCGCGAGGTGTGGGGGCAGGTACGCCATCCGGGCGGTCGCCTCGGTCTGCCCGTACATGACGACCAGGTCCCACCCGCGGGAGCGGCCGAGCCTGGCGTACCGGCGGACCCGGTCGGGGTCGAGCCGGCCCCCGGCCTGGGTGACGTAGCGCAGGTCAGGCAGGTCCAGGTCGGCGAAGCCGATGCGGTCGAGCAGGTCGAACGTGTAGGGCACCGCGGCGAAGGTGGTGCCGCGCTCGCGCCGGAACAGGTCCCAGAAACCGGGGTCGGCCACGGAGAGGCGGGTCAGGATCACGGCGGCACCGCGAAGCAGGTGGCTGTGCAGGACCGACAGGCCGTAGCAGTAGTGCAGCGGTAGGGTGCTCGCCGCGCGGTCGTCCGGGTCGATGTTCAGGGATGCCGCGATGGCCTCGGCGTTGGACTGCACGTTGTCGCGGGAGAGCCGGACCAGCTTCGGGGAGCCGGTCGAGCCGGACGTGCTCAGCAGCAGCGCGAGATCCGGGTGCAGGGCGTGCGCGCTGGTCGCGTGGTGCTCGACGAGCCTGCCCCCAGCCACGACCACGTCGGGTGCGTAGGCCCGCGTCATCGCCTCGATCGCGCCGCGCTCCGGCGGGACCAGCAGCACCGGGTGCCCGCACCGCAAGGCCGCCAGGTAGGCGGTGACGGACTCCACATCGTTGGCGGCGGCGACCAGGACGAGCCGTCGCGCTGGTCCGAGAAGCTCACCGAACTCATCCGCCCGCCGGGCAAGCTCGCGATAGGAAACACTGCCTTCGGCCGTGATGAGCGCCGTGCGGTCACCGAAGTCCTCCAGGGCGACCGCGAACGGCACGGCGAGGATATCTGGCGCTGCCTCAACCGACACGCGAGATATCTTAGGCTATCCTCAGTTAGGCATCCCTACCCTAAGGCAAGGGGCATTCGGTCGGCGCCGGCCACGGTTTCCCGCGCCAGCGCCGAGGTCTGCCGGGGTTATGGACCTGGGTGTGGGCCGGAGCCAGTGCGGCCGGTGACGCGCTCACTCCCGTGTGATCGGTACGCAGTTGCCGGTCTTGAAGGTGCCGTTGCCGCTGGTGTCCGGGACCAGGCGGTGGTGTGAGTCGGCGATGCGGGCGCACACCTTCACCGCGTCCTCGCCGATCGCCTCCTTGAAGTTCTTGCTGGTCACCGATCGGACCGACGGGTTCTTGTCCTCGACGTACCACAGGCCGGGCTTGGCCGCCTGCGTTCCCTCGATGCTGTCCGGCGGGTTGGTGCCGGTCTCGTCCGCGCCGTAGATGTGCAGGTGGAACCCGCCGGAGACGTCGAACGGGGTGCCATTGTTGCCGGCCTCGTAGTTGATCGTTATCCGGTTCTTGGTGAGCGTGGCCTTGGTGAGGCAGACCCAGCGCGGGTTGCTCTTGATCTCCGCAGAGCACTGCTCGTCGGCGGGCACCTGCTGTCCAGCCGGCGCGTTCTGAGCCGGCGTGGGGCTCTGTTCGCCTTGAGCCGCCCCCGTGGGGCTGTTCCCACCCGGGTTGTCACCTCGCGTCAGGGCGTAGGCGATCCCACCGCTGAGCACGACCACCAGACCGATGGCCGCCGCCAGCAGGGCCGGCAACCGGCGGCGCGGTGGTGCGGTCGGCGGCGCCGGTGGCGCTGGCGGAGCCGCGGGCACCGCTGGGACGTACGCCGTGGCCTGGGCCCGGTCGCCGGTCGGGTAGGGGCTCGGGCTCGGCGCCTCCCGGGCTACGCCGTACTGCGTCCCGCGCGGGGGCGGCACCGGTGCCGCGGAGGCGGCCGCTGCCTGCCGCCCGGCCGGCCCCTGCGGCGCGGCCGGCGCCTGCGGCCCGGCCGCGGCCGGCCCGCCGCCGGCCAGGCCGGCTGCGCCGAGCCCGACCCCGACCGGGCCCGCGGGCGGGCTCACGGCCGCGCGGCCGGTGCCGGCCGGCCGGGAGGCCGGCCCGGGAACGGGACCGGCAACCGGCCCAGGCACAGATCCGGGCGCGGCCGCGGCATCCGCCGTGGACACGGGGCCGGCCGCCGATTCACCACCGGCGAGCCGGGCCGCCCCGAGCGCGACCGCGTGCTTCGGGTGGGCGTCGACCGCGACCGGCCGGCCGAGCTCGGCACCCACCATCTGGGCCACGACCGGCATCCGGGACGAGCCGCCGACCAGCAGGACGGCGTCCAGCTGTTCCGGGGTCACCCCGGCCGAGCGCAGCGCCCGCCGCAGCGCCTCGATCGAGTCGTACAGCGCCGGCCGGACCATGCCCTCGAGCTCCGCGCGGGTCAGCCGGACCTCGGTCACGAGGTTGGGCAGCAGGACCGGGATGGTGGTGTCCGTGTCCGAGGAGAGCGCCTCCTTGGCCCGGATGCACTCCTCCTTGAGCCGGGCCACCGCCGCGACCACCGCCGCGTCGTCCTCGTCCAGCTCGGCCAGCTTGCCGCCGAGCGCCCGGTTGACGTGGCTGAAGACCGCCGCGTCGAAGTCGATCCCGCCGAGCCGCTCGATACCCTCGGGCTGCCCGAGGATCTCGAAGCCGGTGGCCGTCTTGCGCAGCACGGCGGCGTCGAACGTGCCGCCGCCGAGGTCGTACACGGCGACGACGGCGCCGGGGTCGATGCGCTGCTGCCGGGCGTAGAACACCGCCGCCGCCTCCGGCTCGGTGGTGTAGCTGACCGGCTGGTCCAGCCCGGCCATGCGCACGGCCTGGTGCAGCAGGTCGATCTTGTAGTGACCCCAGTTCGCCGGGTGGCAGACGCAGACCGCCGACGGCTGGCCGCCCTCGCGCTGTGCGACCTCGTCCACAACCGAGCGCAGCAGCCGGGCGGTGAGCGCCTCGGCCGAGTACGGCACGCCGCTGAGCAGGATCGGCGTGGTGTCGCCGAGCCGCCGCTTGAACTCGCGGGCGACCCGCTGAGGCTCGACGATCCCGCGCCGGTCCGCCGCCTCGCCGGTCATGAACGTCTCGTCCTCGCGCAGCAGCACCACGGACGGGATGGCGGCGCCCCGGCTGCCCAGCGAGGCGATCTCGGCGTGGCCGTCGCGCCATGTCGCGGCCGCCGTATATGTGGTGCCGAGGTCAATGCCGAGTGCGTACATGGTGACTGCTCCGATGGTCGTGGCTGATGGGGTGACGGGTGCGCGCGGGGTAGGGGATGGTTGGGGGATCTCCCCCAGGCAGGCGGGGCCGGGGCGTTCCTACAGTTGGGGCATGGCACCGGCGCGCCCACTGCGAGACGTCTTCACCGAGCTGGCCGGCTCTGCGGCCGGGACCGGCGCGGGGGCCGAAAGCGCCGCCGACGCGGACCCGGAGCGCCTGCTCGCCGCCGCCGGCCACCCGGACCTTCCGGCTGGCCTGGTCGCGGAGGCGGTCGTCAGCTACGCCGACACCGCGCCGGTCGAGGTTGCCGAGCACCTGGCGCCGTTCGTCGTGGCGCACAGCCCGGTCCCGGTGGATCCGGACGACCTGGCCGCTGCCGAACCGGAGAGCTGGTTGGAGGTACTCGCGTCCGCGCCGGACGTCCTCGCGGCCGACCCGGCCGGCGGCGACCTGGACATCGACGCCGGGGCGGTGCCGGTGGCGGACGAGGTGGCCAGCGGCGTGGACGCGGGGCCGGACCACGATCCGTTCGCGCTCGACTTCGGAGGTGGTGCGGCCGAGCCCGGCGACGACGCGACCGGCCTCGACCACGACCCGGCCGGGCTCGACCACGTCGGCTTCGGCAGCGGCGCCGGCCGTGTCGACCCGGCTGCCGGACCCGGCGACGCCGCCGATACCGGCGCCGCCGGCCACCCGCACGTCGACGACCTGGTCGCACTCGACGGCCTCGATGCGGCCGGTGACCTCGCCGGAGCCGATGATCTCGACAGCGCCAGCCACCTCGACGGGTCCGCCGGCCTGGACGGGTCCGCCAGCCTCGGTGGCCGGGAGCCGGTCGCCGGCCACCACGACCACCACGGCGTCGACCCGGGCACTGTGGACGGTGAGCCCACGGGCGGGGAGTAGGCCGGTCATCCCGACCGCCCGAGCTCGGTCAGCATGCCCTCGCACGAGCGGATCGCCACCCGAGCCGCGATCACCATCTCGTGCGCGGTCAACGGGTTCTCCGCGCGGCGCCGCCAGCGGGCCAGCGCCTCGGCGGCCGCGTCGGCCAGCTCCTTGCGCCCGGCATCGGGCGGCAGCTGCAGCCGGACGTGTGTGGCCGTGCCGGCTCCGCCGATCAGCCGCTCCAGGTCCGCCAGCACCTCCGGCTTGCCGGTGACCCAGCCCGCCCGGATGGAGGAGAGCACCCGCAGCTCGTTGAACGGGTGCGCGGAGGCGATGATCTCCTCCACCTCGGCGGCGAGCGCCTGGCTGCCCGGGCGCGCGTCCGCGCGGGTCAGGCTGTCCAGGGCGAGCAGCGCCGAGCGGCTCTTGAGCACCTCGCGCCGTTCGAAGAACAGCAGGCCGAGCAGGTCCCGCAGCTCGCCGAGCCCGCTGCGCTCGGCCAGCTCGGTGGCGAGCTCGCTGGCGGTGCCGGCCACCTTCTGCCGGATCAGCGCCGCGGCCAGCCGTACCCCGAAGAGGCCGAAGCGGTCCAGCAGCGCCTCGCGTTCGATCGAGGTGAGGCCGAGCTCGGGCATCAGCTCGCCGAACCGGTCGGCGGAGAGCAACAGGTCCTCGGCCTGCTTCACCGGCAGGTCGGCGATCCGGCGCAGGTGGGCGACCTCGGTCTCGGTGAGGGTGACGGCGGTCTCGGCGAGCAGCCCGGCGACCGGCACCACGGTCTGCACGACGCGGCGCACGTTCGGGTCGGCGGCCAGCCGGGCGGCGATGCGGCGGGCCGATGCCATCGCGTCGATCCGGCCGACGCCGATCTCGTCGGCCCGGGACAGCACGCCGATCGCGTTGACCGGGTTGGGGCGGGAGATCTCGGTGTCGTGAAACGCCCGCAGGAACTCCAGGTCCTGCAGATGCAGGTGGCGCATCAGGTAGAGGACCGCGTCGGCCGGGGTCTCCTCGTCGTCCTCGCTGGCCAGCAGGTCCCAGGCGCGGCGGGCCGTCCGCTCGGAGAGCGAGCCGATGCCTGGCGTGTCGATCAGCGTGGCGGTGCGCAGGGCCTGCGAGGGCCAGGTCACCACGAGCTGGTCGACCTCCTCCGGCGGCAGGCCGCCGAGGTCGATGTCGATCGCGGCCTCGTCGCGGGTGAACCGGGCCTGCCGCGCCGGGCCGCCCCGGGGGTGGAGCATCACCTGGTAGGTGTGGCCGTCCCGGTACCAGGTGACGATCCGGGTGCACTCACCGGCGTCGGTCGGCGCCAGCCGCTCGCCGACCAGCGCGTTGAGCAATGTGGACTTGCCGGACTTGACCCGGCCCACCACGGCCACCCGCAGCGGCTCGTCCAGGCGCTGCCGTATCGCCTCCAGCCGCTGCGCGTGCGCGGTGCCGCGGTAGACGTCGACCGCCCGCGCCAGCAGCGACCTGGTCCGCTCGGCCAAGCCGCGGCCGGGCTCGCCGGCCACCTGTCCGCGCTCCTCGCCGGCCGTCCAGCCCACCACCCCGGCCGCCATGTCAGGACACCACCTCGGCGGCCATCTTGACCAGCTGGCGTAGCCGGGCCAGCTCCGCGTCCAGGTCACGCAGCCGCTTCTCCCGGTCGGCCTGGCTGCGCCGGGCCGCTTCGGCCGCGGCGGTCAGCGCCTCGGCGTTGGACCGGGTCAGCTCCTCGGCCAGCCCGCTGTAGTGGTCGCGCAGCTGGCGCTGGATGCGCCGCAGGGTGTCGCGGGAGTCCTTGCCCATCACGAAGTTCACCTCGTCGCAGTACCGGCGCATGGCGTTCTTCGCCTGCGCCCGGCGCTGCGCCAGCTGCCGCTTCTTCTCGTCCCGCAGGCCTTTGCGCCCCATCACCAGGCCGATTCCCACGCTGAGCGGCCCCAGCGCGATGCCGGCCAGGCTGCCCAGCATGGTGAACATGATGGCGCCACCGTACGCGCTGCGCAGCGCCACCATCGCCTGCTTGCCGACCTTCATCTTTTCCAGCTCTACAGTGGACTCGATGCGCACCTTGGAGGCCACCGGCGCGGGATCGTAGACGCCGACCGGGTGCAGCATCCCGCCGGACGCCTCGCGGAAGTGCTGGGCCACCTGCTCGCTCAGCTCGGTCGCCCGCGCGCGCAGCAGCGTGTAGTTGGCCAGCACCTCGTAGGAGACCCGGGACTGCAGCCAGGACTCCATCTCGGCCCAGGCGTCCGCGGGGTCGATGTTCTCGATCGCGTCGTCCGCCTCCTGGGTGATCTTGCGGATCCGGGTGCGCAGGTCATGGTCGATGTCGGCGTTGAGGTCGGCGATCCCGTCGTTGAGCGTCTGGCTCCACTTCGCCGCCGCGCTGCGCAGCGACTCGACCCGCCGCTTGGTCTCGTTCAGCTGGTCGAGCACCGCCTGCGCGGCGGCCGGGTCGGCCAGTGCGGCGCGCTCGGCCTCGAACTGCCCGATGATCTGCTCGCTGACCGCGGTCACCTCGGCCGCCGCCTCCGCGGCCAGCCGGTCCGCCGCGTTCCCGCCGACCTGCTTGGTCACCAGCTGGACCAGCTCGGCGAAGCCGGACTCCACGTTGAGCCGGGCGTCGTTCGCCTTGACCGCGCGGGCGCGCAGGGACGAGGAGACGGCCAGCAGGGGTACGTCGAGACTCCCGCTCAGGTGGCGCAGGTTGATGTCCCGGATGCGCCGCCAGGCCGGGTAGAAGTCGATTTTGGTCAGGACGCACACCACGGTGTCGCACAGCTCGCGCGCCCGGCGCAGGAAGTCCAGCTCGGTGCGGGTGAGCTCCTGCGACGCGTCGGTCACGAAGAGGACCGCGTGCGCCAGCGAGACCGCGCCCAGGCTCGCCGCCGCGTGCGCCGAGCCGAGCCCGCCGACGCCGGGGGTGTCCACCACGACCATCCCGCCGGCGAGCATGGTGCGCGGCAGCCAGACCTCGACCCCGACCACCCGGCCGGCCGGGGCGGGATCCCCGTGCTCGACCGCGTAGCGGCGTACCTGGTCCAGCGGTATCTCCTGCCGGTGCGGTTCGCCGGCCGGCCCGCCGGGTGATCCGCCGTCGGGTGACTCGCCGGCGAAGAGCAGCTCCGCCCGCGGCTGCTGCCCGTACCGGACGTAGGTCGGCACCGCGGTGGCCACGTCGTCGTCGACCGGGCAGACGTTCGCCCCGAGCAGCGCGTTCACCAGCGAGCTCTTGCCCTGCTTGAACTCGCCCGCCACGACGATGTGCACGGCCGGGTCCGCGAGCCGGCGTTTGGTCGCGGCCAGCCGGCTGGCCAGGTCGCCCCGCCCGTACGCCTCGCAGGCCTGCAGCCCGAGGTCGACCACGCTGGAGGCGCGGGCCAGTGCGCCGGGGCGCGCGGGTTCGGGGTGGGCTGCCATGACGGTCCTTTGTGCTCGCAGGGCTGGCTGACAGGTCAGGCGGTGCGGGCCCGGTTGCCGCCCGCACCGCCTACGAATGGCCGATGTTCTCAGTCTGGCAGATCAGGGGAGTCCTGCGGAGCGTGGGCCTCGGCGTGCAGGGGCTCCAGGATCCGCTCGTGGCTGTTGTCCACGTGCTGCTGGTTGGCCTCGCCGTCGTCCTGGCCGACGCCGACCACCGAGTCGTGCGCGTTGACCGTGCTGGTGTTGTCGTGGCTGTCCGAGATGATGTCGTGGCTGTCGGAGTAGCCCAGGTCGTGGCCGGCCACCGCGCTGTCGTCCAGGTTGGCGTGGGAGACGTTGGTGACGTCGCCGTCGCCGAAGTTCAGCACGCCGTCCACGCCGCCGTCCACGTTGGCCGTGGTGTTGTGGTCGCCGACCACGGTGTCGTTGACCGGACCGTCGGCGATCACGCCGGTGTTCACCCCGGTGTTGATCGGGCCGATGCCGCTGCCGAACCCGCCGTCGACCGTACGCAGGCCGCCGAGGCCGACCCCGTCGATCTGCACCGCGCCGTCGCCGGTGTTCGCCTGGCCGAAGTTGTCGCCGTCGATGACCTGTGCGCCGTCGCCGGTGGCGGCGTTGACGTTGCCGGTGCCGGTGTTGGCCGCCACCGCGCCGTCGCCGGTCGCGTTGGCGTTGTCCACGTCGATGTCGCCGTGGAAGTCCCCGTCCACGTCGATGTCGGTGGAGTTGTCAATGGAGTTGTCGGTGATCTGGTTGATGATGGTGTCGTCGTCGGAGTATGCGGCGTAGGTGACGTAGTTGAGGTGCTGCACGACCTGGTCCACCGACTGGTGGCCGTGGGAGTAGCTCGGGCCGCTGCTGCCGCTGGTGTAGCTCTGCAGCGCGCTGCGGGTCTCGGTGGAGACCTGGCCCGAATTGCACACGTCGCTGACCACCTGGCGAACGTCGCAGGTGGACAGGTCGCCCTCGGTGATGCCCTGGGCCGCCAGCGTCCCGTGCGGGTCGCGGGCGAACTGCAGCGCGGAGTCCCGGTTGCCCAGGAGGTCTTGGATGAACTGCTTGAGCAGCTCCGCCACGTTGATCGTCATTTCACTGCCCCTTCGCGACTTGGCCCGACCTTCGAGCCTGAAGTCAGCGTGCGGCTGGAGACTGCCCCCTGGCATCGGGGGAACCCCCGTGCTCCAACATCACGTATAGGGGATGTGAATATCACACCTGCCGGGGGCGGAGCCGCGTGCTGTCGTACGCCCGACATTCACCGGTCGTCGAGCACCTCGCGCAGCGCGGCGACCATCTCCGCCCGGGTGGTGGCGCCCAGCTTCGCGCGGACCCGGGCCACGTGGTGCTCGACCGTCTTCGCCGAGATGAACAGCCGGGCGCCGATCTCCCGGTAGGTGGCGCCGGCGAGCACCAGCCGGGCCACCTCGACCTCGCGCTCGGACAAGCCCCCGAGCTGGGCCTCGGCCCGGCCGGGCGCGGCCGTGGGCTCCGCGCCGGCCAGCTCCCGGGCCCGTTCCAGCAGGCGCCGGGCCAGTCGCGGATCGCTGGTGCGGATCGCCGCCTGCCCGGCCAGCCGGGACGCCTCCCAGGGCAGCTCGGCGTCGGCGAGCAGGCCGGTCGCCTCGGCCACCTGGTCACCGTCCACGTCGGCGCACAGGACAGCGGCCCAGCACCGGGCAGCGGTGCACTGCGCCCGCTGGCGGGCGCCGCTGGCCCGCACGCTGGCGAGCTGTTCCGCCGCGGCGGTGACCGCCGCCGGGTCGTCACCCGCCACACCTATCTGCAGGTGGATCCAGCCGAGCGCGACCGCCCACGCGGCGGGCTGCCCGAGCGTGGCGACCACCTGCGACAGTCCATCCAGGACGGGCAGCACCCCAGCCTGCCGGCGCAGCCGGGCCGCGGCCACGGCCAGCTCCTCGACCGGCTCGATGCTGAACAGGTCCACGGCCCCCCGGGCGACCGCCTGCTCAACCCCGGTCCAGGCCTCCCGCAGGCGGGCGATGTCGCCGGAGCGCCGGGCCAGGCCCGCGGCGACCGCGGCGAGCAGCAGCCGTTCCCGGCCCGGCAGCTGGGCACCGGCCAGCCGGCGCAGCTCGGCCACGGCCGTGTCGTACCGGCCCACCCGCATCCGGACCCAGGCCAGCAGCAAGCGGTGCCGGTCGACCGCCACCGGCCCGCCCACCCCGGTGGCGAGCGCCCGGTCGAGCAGGTGCTGCGCGGTGGCGGCGTCGCCCGCGGTCACCGCCACCAACGCCGCCAGCGCGTGCGGCGTGTCGGGCAGGACGACCGCCGGCGGGACGGCCTCGACCGCCTCCGCCGCCTCGATGAACAGCGGCAGCGCCGCAACCGGATCGGTCGCGGCGATCGCCGCTTCGGCCAGCCGTAGCAGGCTCGCCGGGACGGGCCGGTCGGTCACCGCTGCGGCCGCGGCGCGCGCGGCCGCAGCGTCCGCGGCTCGGCCCAGCGCGACGAGCGCCGGCACCGCCAGCACCGAGCCGACCGGGCCGGCGGTGGCCAGGGCCTGCGCGGACCGGTCCGCGCGGCCCTGGTGCGCGGCGACCGCGCCGTCGACGAGCGCGAGCCGTTGCGCGTCCGGCCCGGACGCGGCCAGCGCCGTATCCACCGCGATGCCGAGCAGCGCGGCCGCCTCGGCCCGGCCGGCCGCGAACGCGGCCGGGTCGGCGCCGGCGTTGGCGGCGTCGTCGAACCAGCCGACCGCCGCGGCCGGGTCGGTGAACCGCAGCTGCTCGCCGGCCGCCCGGTACACCTGGGCGGCGGCGGGGGTCCACGCCCGTGCGGCACGCAGGTGCGCCGCGGCGGTGACCGGGCTGGCGCCGCCGGCCAGCAGCGCCGTCGCCACCGCGTCGTGCACCCGGCGGCGCTCGACCGGGGTCAGGTCCGCCAGGACGGCCTGCGCCACCGCGGGGATCATCGCGTCGCCGCCAGGCTCCAGCAGGCCGTGGTCGCGCAACCACCTCATCCCTGTGGCGAGCGCGGCCGGTGGCACGCCGCACGCGGCGGCCAGCGCCTGGTCGCTGAGGCCGAGGTCGGTCAGGTCGAGCCGCAGCGCCAGGACGCGGGCCAGGCCGGCGAGCGCCGGGTCCGCGGTGGCGAGCTGGCGCTGTACCCGGGCGACCAGGGCGGGCGGCGGCCCGTCCGCCGGGCCGGCGGGCGCCGCGGCGAGCGCCGCCGCGACGGCGGGCAGCCCGGCGGACGCCTCCCAGATCGCGGCCGCGGCCTGCGGCGAGGCGGGACGCCCGGTCACTCTGGCGACCAGCCTGCCGACCGCCTCCACGTCCAGCGGCGCGAGCGACTCCACCCCGCCGCGACCCGCCACCGCCTCGTCCAGGTCGGCGAGCTCGGGCCGGTCCAGGCTCGGCCGGCGGGCGACGACCATGACGACCCCCTGCCGGGCGGCCGCGGCGAGCGCCACCAGCTGGTCAGCGGTGAGCCGGTGCGCGTCATCGACCAGGACCGGACAAGCCTCGGCCCGCGCCGAGGCCAGCAGCGCCGCCAGGTCGTCGCCCGGGTCCAGCGGCGCGGCGAGGCGGAGCACGCCGCCGGCGGCGCCCGCGGCAATCTCGTCGAGCCGGTGCGTACGGCCAGCGCCGTCCACACCGACCACGACGAGAGGGGTCACTGGCCGGGCCACAGGCGTATCCTGCCTGACCGACGGTGCCTGGCGCTGCACTCGCGTCCCGACCCGCCGACGGCCCTGATCAGCGGCCGCCGCAGGTGTCACCGCCCCGATGTCGGTGTGCACGTCCACCGGCCGCCCGGCCGACAGCGCGCGGTCCAGCGTGCTCGCCAGATCGCCGGGGCGCTCCATCCGGATGGCAGGCGCCCATCTGCTCGGCGATCAGGGCGAAGTCCACGTCCAGTAGGTCCACGGCCTCCGCGAGCGGCCCGGTGGACCTGCCGCCGTAGGCTCGGTCGGAGCCGGCCTGCTCTGGTTGCCGCCGTAGTTGTCGTTCATCGACGACGCGGGCTCGGGCACGCCGTCTCATGCGGTGCCCCCCGGCCCGCCTGCCGTGGTGGCCGCGTACCGCCGCTCCGGCTACTCGTGCGGGACGCCATCTTCCCGTAGCACCTCGTCGATGACCTGCTGGGCGAGCCGGAACGAATCCAGGGCGGCCGGCACGCCGCAGTACGGGGCGGTCTGCAGGAGGACCTCCTGGATCTCCGTGACCGTGCAGCCATTGCGCAACGCGCCGCGCACATGCAGGGAGAACTCGTGTGGACGGTTGAGCGCGGTCAGCATCGCGAGGTTGACCAAGCTGCGGGTGCGCCGGTCCAGCCCGGGCCGCGACCAGACGTCGCCCCAGCAGTTGGCCGTCACGTACTCCTGAAGCACCCGGGTGAAGTCGGTGGCCTGTGCCATCGACCGATCCACGTGCGCGTCGCCCAGCACCTCTCGCCTAACCCTGTCGCCGCGCTCGAGCCGGCTGTCGTGATCACTCATAAACCGCTCCCGCCTCGATGGATGAGCAGCCACAGCGTATGACGATCACAGTACAAGGCGGCCGATGGATGCGCCGGAGGTCGAACGAGGAGGCGAGTTGCCTACGCTCCGTCCTGTTCGGACAGCGCGATAAGGCCGGCGCGGCCGGCCTCCTGGATGTGCCGGGCGCAGGCCGCCGCGGCGGCGTGCGCGTCGTTGGCCTGGCGTGGACGATGGTGTGCATCTCCCTGATGCTGTGCTCGAGCCGCCCCGGGGACCGACAGGGACAGCGACCGCAGCACGCTAACCCGGGCGTGCAGGGAGACCAGCGACCGGAGCGCCGCGTTGCCGCCGGTGCCGCTGCCACCCCGGCTGCGGCGAGAGCGAGCTGCGTAGCCGCCGGCCGGCCGGGGAGCCGGAGCCGGCCGTTGGTCCCGGTCAGGCGAGCCGAGCGGCCCTGTCCGCGCGGTGCTGCCCGGCGGAGACTGAAGCCGCAGGAATGTGCCTGCGCCGATGAACCATCGCCGGTTGGAGGCGGGTGACATGAGGCGCTTGGGGGTTGCCACCATCACACTGGCCGGAGCGTTGGCGCTCGTGGGGTGCGGCGGTAGTGGCGGCGGTGGCGATCCGCCGAACCCGACGCCGGCCGCCCCGGCAGCCACGCCGTCGCAGAGCGGCGGCGGCGCCGCTGGCGCCGCGACCCCGGCGCCGACCACCGGCACGGTGGTGCCGGGGCCGACCGCGGGCTCCGGCACCTGGACCTCTGGGCCGTTGACGGTGACTCACAACCCGGCGGTGCCGCCGGTGCCTGTACTGCTGCGCATCCGGTCTGCCGTGCACAGCGCCGAGGGGTACGACCGGATCGTCTTCGACTTCACGGGCCCGCTGCCCGGCTACACAGTGCGCTACGTGGACCAGGTACGGGCGGACCCGTCCGACCGGCCCGTCGCCGTGCCCGGACGCCGGTTCCTGCTGGTCGTGTTCACCCCGGCGCAGGCCCACACCGAAGCGGGCGTCGCGACGGTCAAATCGGCTCCGGTGCGTACGGACTACCCGATGCTGCGCGGGTACGCCCTCGCCGGCGACTTCGAGGGGCACGTCTCTGTCGCCCTCGGCCTTGACGACGTGGTCGGCTTCCGTGTCGGCGAGCTGCCCGGCACGCCGGGGCGGATCTACCTGGACGTGGCGGCTTGACGGCAACCGGCTCACCATCCGGCCGGCACCGTACATCCAGCTTGGTCCGCTCCTCAGTGGAAGGTGACGTGGTCGATGGTCTGCCGGATGAAGGCGCCTTCGGCCCACTGCCCGGTGCGGTAGCCCCAGCCGGCGGTGATCCTCGACGGGATGGTGTACCCGCCGAAGGTCGCTTCGTCGTCGACGACCGCGGCGAACAGATGCTCCCGGTACGGGCCGCGGCCAACCCGGGCCCACCTCGGGACGGTCACCTTCTCCAAGGCTCCGGACGGACCGACGGTCAACGTCACCTCGTGCGTCCAGCCGCCGCAGGACAGCAGCGCCACGACGTCCCGCTCGTCGACGCTGCGCCACGCCACATCGGCAGCGGCGGCCGCCGCGGGCACGAAAACGATCTCGCTGGCCAGCCGGCCCGCCGCGCTCCGGGTGAGGTCCGGCCCGGTCGCGGAGACGACGGGAACTACGCCGAACAGCTTGTGGCACATCTGCCCTGTGCCGCGCGTGTACCGGTCGTAGCCGTGCATCGGCAGGCCGGCGAGGTGTGTGGTCACGGCCCACACAAAGCCCTCGGGCGGCGCCAGCACCTGCCGCGCCTCGAACCGCCGCCACGATCCCAACCGGACCTCGCCGTGCATCTCGAGTTCGGCCGAGCGCCGCAGCGGGGTCCCCGGCGCGATCGCGTGATTCAGCCAGCGACGAGCTGGCTCGGGCAGATGCGCGACCAGGGCCGGATCGAACGGAGTCACCCGCGGGGAGGGGGCGGCCAGCAACGCCCAGTCCCGGGCTACCGCCCGGGGTAGGCGTACCCTGGTACGAGGCGTCGCCGCCGTCTCGGGCTGGGCCGGCACGCCTTCCCGCCGCTGCCGGCCGATCTCGTCGCGGCCCGTGCTTCTGTCCCGCGAAGTCTGGTACGCAACGCCGGCAAGGTACCGGCGGACCGCGTCCACATGCGTCGGCGTCGCCTGCCTTCGCGGGGAGCTGTGACGCCGGGCTTGAACCTCGGCGTTGCGGAACTCACGCATGGCACACCTCCGGCTAGGTCTTCAGGGTGTCGCCGCTGGCCGGCCCGTGGCAGAGGCCAACGGCCCGCGTCAACGCGTCGTTCGGCCCTGGCCAGCGGCGGGATGCGCCGGCGCAAAGCCGCCGTCGCGGCAGGAGCCCTCGCTGGTGTCCACATTCCGCGCGATGCCTGGCGCCCGAAGTAGATACTGTCCGCCCAGGCTGCTTCCGGTCAGGCGTCGAGGAGGACGGAGGCGACCGTACGGCGTGGTGTGGCGGGCACCGGACGGGCGTAACCCAGGCGGAGCACGGCCTGCGCTATCCGGGGCTCGTGCGGTGCGACAAGGTGCGCACGCAGTGACGGGATCTCGACCGGTTGGGTCATCAGGGTGGTCGCCAGCCCCCGAGCGGTAGCGGTCAACAGGACGCGCTGCAGGGCCATGCCGGCGCGCAGCCAATCGGCGGGCTCGTCGCCGCGCGAGTACAGCACCGCAATGGTGGGCGCCCGCTCGAACCGGGCGCTTTTGCGATGTCCATCGTGGACCAGACCGAAGTCGCGCAGCGGCACCCGCGCCTGGTCCGGGCGGGGGCCGGAACAGGACGGCGGCACACCGTCGGCCTGGCCCCGCACCGGGAACGTCCACGCGGCCAGCTCCGTCCGGTACCGGCCGTCGGAGCGCTGCTGCCGGTCTGCGGCCCGGACGAGGGCCAGTACGCCCTGGCGGGTGGACGGATCGGGTACCAGCAGCGAGGCGTCCTCTGCCATCGCGGCGGCGACCAGGGCGGTCAGGTCGGCGTCGGGTACGGGCACCGGGGCGAACGGGCGGCGGTTGGAGTGCCGGCGGCCGATCGCTGCGGCCAGCGCGCGCCCCAGCGGGCTGGGCGGGGTGCTCCGGGTGATCGTCACGGTGGCGCACAGGTCGCGCTGGCCGGGGTCGGGCAGCAGGAGCAGCCGGCTGGCCCAGCCGCGGGCATGGAGTGCCACCTGCAGGTTGAGCAGGGCGGCGCCGATACTCACGTGCAGCGCGCGGCCGTCCGGGTCGAGCGCCCGAAGCTGGCGCCGCCGGTCGGCGAGTACGTCGAGCGCCCCGGTGCGCAGCCGGAACAGCCACGGCTGCGTGTTGTGGATGGACGGCGCCTGGATCGCGGCCCGCAGGCACTCCCGCAGAAGGCGGCTCACGGCGGACGCCGGCACGTCGCGCAACACCTGCTCAGGCATGCGGCACCACCGCCACCGGGCAGCCGGAGAGGTCCAGCATCGTCTGGATGGCCAGGCCGCGCATCACCCGTGCCCGGCCGGTGTACCGGCCCCGCCCGATGACCAGCAGCTGAGCGTCGCGGGACTCGTCGCACAGGGCCCGGGCCACGTCGTAGCCGGGGCAGACCCGCCGGGTCACCCGGACTTCGGGGTACTTGGCCGGCCAGGCCCCCAGCGCCTGGTCCAGCAGCCGTACCGCGTCGTCGCGATCCGGCCAGACATGAACGGCCCGCAGCGGCACGCCGCGCAGCGCGGCTTCCTCGAACGCGAACTCCACCACCTGTTCGGTCCGGCTGTGCCGGGTCACACCGAGCAGCACGGGGCCGGACTTGTCGGCCGGGCGTGGTGTGACCGCCGGCACGTGGGCGATGACCGGGCACAGGGATTCCAGCATCACCTGCGCGGCCACCGAGATCGCCGACGGCACCCGGCGGGCGGCGGCCGTGCGATGCCCGACCACGAGCAGGCAAGCGTCCGCCGAGTGCTCCGCCAGCGCCCGGCCCGGCTCGCGGGCGATCAGCTTCGCAGTGACCGACAGCCCGGGGCGGGCCGCAAGCGCCCGCGAGACCGCCACGTCCAGCAGGTCGTGGTGGGCCGCGAGGTGCAGGCTCCCGGTCCCGTAACCATGCACGATGAGCAGAGGGGCGGCGCGGGCGGCGGCTTCCTCGGCGGCAAGGTCCACAACAGACAAGCTCGCCTCGGACGCGTCAACGTCGACCACCACCGGGCCCGTCGGTTCCACAGGCATGGCAAGCCTCCTTCGTCCACCCCATGCTGCCCACGCCGGGGAATGGCACCCAGAGCCGTCGTACCCGCGGGACAGAGGCCGAACGGCCCTGTGCGGGGCCGTACCAGAACAGCTGCACTGTGGCTGGCGGAGTTTGGTACGTGCAGGTGGTGGTACTGGACGGGACGCACGGTGCCGTGCCAGAGGGCATGTCCGCTCAGGCCTTGTGACCCTGTTTCCGTCAGGGCGCACTGACAAGCTGAAGCTGGGACACAGAACATTGAGGAGGGTCATCATGCGGGCAGTCGTCTATCACGGACCAGGCCAGAAGAGCTGGGAGGAAGTTCCCGACCCGGCGGTTCGCGACGACACCGACGCGGTGGTGCAGGTGGACGCCGTCACGATCTGCGGCACCGACCTGCACATCCTCAAGGGGGACGTGCCGGCGGTCACCGACGGGCGCATCCTCGGCCACGAGGCGGTCGGCACGGTGACCGAGGTCGGTTCCGGAGTGAAGAACGTCCGCCCCGGCGACCGGGTGCTCGTCTCCTGCATCAGCGCGTGCGGCCGGTGCCGGTTCTGCCGTGACGGCATGTACGGCCAGTGCACCGGCGGCGGCGGCTGGATCCTGGGGCACCGCATCGACGGGACCCAGGCCGAGTACGTCCGGGTGCCGTTCGCCGACAACTCGACCTACCCCGTGCCGTCCGGGGTGACGGACGAGGAAGTGCTGATGCTCGCCGACATCCTGCCCACCGGGTACGAGGTCGGCGTGCTCAACGGCCGGGTCCAGCCGGCCGACACCGTGGCGGTCGTCGGTGCCGGGCCGATCGGCCTGGCCGCGATACTCGGCGCGAAGCTGCACTCGCCCAGCCACATCATCGCCATCGACGTGGCCGCCGGGCGGCTGGAGGCAGCCAAGCAGTTCGGCGCGGACCTGGTCATCAACAACCGCGAGGAAGACGCGATCGCGCGGGTGCGCGAGCTCACCGGCGGTCTCGGCGCGGACGTGGCCATCGAAGCGGTCGGCGTGCCGGAGACCTTCGAGCTCTGCGCCGCGCTGGTGCGCCCGGGCGGCCATGTGGCAAACGTCGGCGTGCACGGCAAGCCGGCCACCCTGCATTTGGAGGAGCTCTGGATCAGGAACGTGACGATCACGACCGGCCTGGTCGACACCCGGTCGACGCCGACCCTGCTGGGCCTGGTCGCCGCCCGACAGGTCGAGCCGTCCCGGTTCGTCACGCACCGGTTCACTCTGGATCAGTTCCCCGAGGCGTACGACGTGTTCGGCCGGGCCGCCGAGACCGGCGCCCTGAAGGTGGTGCTCAGCCGGCACTGAGCGCGACCTGCCCGGCGAGCGGCGGGGGCGGTGGCTGCGGCCACCGCCCCCGGACAGGTACGGGCGAAGGTCCCGGGCACGGCGGTCCAATGACCGTGGTGGCGGCCCCGCGCCGGTCGTACGGTCGGTGCGTACCTAAGGAGGTGCCGCCATGAGTCGTTGGACGGTCAGAGACGTGATGACCACTGATGTGGTGTCCGTGCACGAGGACGCGGGGTTCAAGGAGATCGCGGATATCCTGATTGGACGGGGCGTGAGCGCGCTGCCGGTGGTCAGCCGCCACCAGAACTTCGTTCTCGGCGTGGTGTCCGAGGCGGACCTGCTGCACAAGGTGGAGTTTTCCGGCGAGTCGCTGGCTGGCCGGCTGTTCGAGCGCCGCCGGCGCCGTGCCGTGCGCGAGAAGGCCAGTGGCGACGACGCACGCGCCATCATGACTTCCCCGGCGGTGACCACGTCGCCCGACGCGAAGATCGTGGACGCGGCCCGGGTGATGGAGTCCCGGCAGGTCAAGCGCCTGCCCGTGGTGGATGCCGACGGCCACCTGGTCGGCATCGTGTCCAGGCGTGACCTGCTCAAGGCGTTCCTGCAGCCGGACGCCGCCATCCGCGACGAGGTGACCGAGCAGGTGCTGCGCAAGGTGCTGTGGGTGGATCCGACGGAGGTCAACGTCACGGTGCACGACGGCATCGTCACCCTCACCGGTGCGGTCGACCGCAAGTCCATGGTGGACGTCGCAGTGGCGCTGACCCGCGCCGTGGACGGTGTGGTCGACGTGGTCGACGAGCTGCAGTACCGCTACGACGACACGGCCGACGTCAAGCGGGTCCGCCTCATGACGCCCTGACGCCGACCGGAAGACGACCTACCGGCGCGCTCGCCCCTGGCCGCCCGGGACCATCGTCCTTCCGGCAACGCCAGTGGTGGCCCTACGTGAACCGCCTCGGCGGCGGTCTGCTGGAAGCCGGGGGCTGGCGAAGGAGGTCGAGATGGACAACGTGCATGCCCTCACCGGAGCTGTCCTCGTCGGGTACGACGGATCGCCCGGCGCCCGCGCCGCACTCGACTGGGCAGTGGCCGAGGCGATCCGGCTGCGTGTTCCGCTCCGCTTGCGGTACGTGTTCGAGTGGGTCAGCCAGGTCGGCGTGTTCGCGGTGGTCCCGCCGTACGGCGACGACCTGCGCGCGGAGGCGCAGGCGGTGGTCGACGAGGCGGTCGCCGGCGTGGTGGCCGCCCACCCGGACCTCGATATCCGCGGCGACGTCGCGGATGGCTCTGCTGCCGGTGTCCTCTGCGAGGCCTCCCGGCACGCGCGGATGGTTGTGCTTGGCCACAGTGGACTTGGCGGGTTCACCGGCCTGCTGCTCGGTTCGGTCGCGGTGGCGGTCTCCGCGCACGCGCACTGCCCGGTCGTGGTGGTCCGGGGGCACCTGCCCGCGCAGAGCTCCCTGCCGGTCTGGGTCGGCGTGGACGGGTCGCCCGAGTCCGACCTGGCCGTCGGGTTCGCGTTCGACACCGCCGCCCGCCGCGGCGTACCGCTGGCCGCCATCCACGTCTGGGAGCCGCCGTCGTCGCCGCGCCGCGGCACCATTCCGCGGCTGAGCTACGACCCGGCCATGATGGCGGCCGCCGAACGCCAGCTGCTGGGCGAGGATCTGGCGATCTGGCGGGACAAGTACCCACAGGTGGCCGTGACGACCACGGTGGTGCCCGGCCACGCCGGGCAGGCGCTGGTGGATGTCTCGCGCCGCGCCCAGCTGGTCGTCGTCGGCTCCCGCGGCCGGGGCGGCTTCCGTGGGCTGCTGCTCGGCTCGGTCAGCCAGCAGCTGATGCACCACGCCGCCTGCCCGGTGGCGGTGGTCCGAGAGACGCCCTCCTGAAGGAGCTGAGCGAGATGGTCACCGGTGCGCCCTACCCGGTGCGGGTCGACGCGACGTTGCAGCCGCAGCTGTCGCGGTGGCTGTGGCTGGTGAAGTGGTTCCTGGCCGTGCCGCACTTCATCGTCCTGGCGCTGCTGTGGACCGCATTCGCGGTCCTCAGCGTCGTCGCGTTCGTCAGCATCCTGGTGACGGGCCGCTACCCGCGGCCCGTCTTCGACTTCAACGTCGGCGTGCTGCGCTGGCACTGGCGGGTGGCGTACTACTCGTTCGGCGCGTTCGGCACCGACAAGTACCCGCCGTTCACGCTCGCCGAGGTGCCGGATTACCCGGCACACCTGGAGATCGCGTATCCCGGCCGGCTCTCCCGCGGCCTGGTGCTGGTGAAGTGGTGGCTGCTGGCCATCCCGCACTACCTCGTCACCGGCCTGTTCGTCGGCGGCGGGACCTGGCTGGCCTGGCACTGGGACCGCGGGACCCTCAGCTGGGGTGGTGGGCTGGTCGGCGTCCTCGCCCTGATCGCGGTGGTCGTCCTCGCCTTCACCGGGCGCTACCCACGGTCGATCTTCGACTTCATCCTCGGCATGGACCGCTGGGTGCTGCGGGTGGCCGCGTACGCCGGGCTGATGACCGACCAGTACCCGCCGTTCCGGTTGGACATGGGTGGCCACGAGCCGACCGGCGCGGTGACCGTCCCGCCGCCGAGCACGCCGGCCGTGTCCGGTGGCCCGGCGGACAGCCCGGACGGGCGTCCAGGGCCCCGAGCTGAGCGCGGCCGTCCGCGGGCAGCCGCGTGACCGGGCATTGTCCATAGTGTTCCGCTAGCAGGGAACGAGCTCGCCCGCCGGGCCCCCGAGCGTGCGGCGGTCAATGAGTCAGCAACACCTTCTCGCCGGTAATCGTCTCCAGGTCGCCGCTCGCCGTGGTGAGCAGCCGCCGTCCAAGGTCGGTCAGCGCGCGGGCCGGCGCGATCTCGTCGCCGATCTCCGGCACGTTGGGATCGGCCGGGTTCAGCCGGGCCAGGCCGGTACCGACCAGGTCGTCGCTGATCTCGTCGTACAGCTGCGCTTCGGCGTAGGTGCGCCGGTCGACCTCGGCGATGAGAATCTCCACCGTCCACCGCTTCGTGTCGGTCATCTCGGGCCTCCTCTCACCCTCCACGCTGCTGGTGGTCCCCGGTCGCAACCAGGGACGAAGGCCCTGCCGCCTCGGGTCTTGTGCACCCGCTGAATCGGCCGACGTCCGCCGGCGCGGTGCGGATCGACTCCGGCACGGGGATGGTGGCAAGCGTGGCGGCACCCGCCGGGGAGTGCGCGTGCGTGGCGCGGGCCGTTACCCGTCTTGGCGACGGTGGGTCTGGTGATCCGCGCTTCGGCTGGACCACGCTGCTACCTCTGATGCCTTCGCGTCTCGCTGTTGTCTCCGGCGGGTGCCGTACCTTCAGGATCGGCCGCCCAGGCGGGGAGGATCAGGGGCAAACGGCATGTCCGACAGGACCTATGGCCCGGCGGGTGCCATTGCCGGCGGCGGGTCGGTCAGCGGGCGCCGACCGGGCGGGGCTGGGGTGCGGGGTGCGAAACCGGGATCACGACGACGGGACAGCTGGCCTTGCGGACACACTCGTCGGTGACGGAGCCGAGCACGGTGTGCCGGATCCGGCTGTGGCCGTGGCTGCCGAGGACCAGCAGGTCGGCACTTCGGGCCGCGGCGGTCAGCACATCGGCCGCGCGCCCCTCAACCACCTCGGTGGCGATGGTGACGCCCACCCGGTCGTGCGCCGGCACACTCTCCACTGTTCGGGCGAGTGCGCTGGCGGCACGCTCCTTCGCCTCCTGCGGGTTGGCGCTGACCCACGGGGTGATCTCGATGCCGTCCCAGCTCCACGCGGTGACCGCCTGCACGGTGCCGCCGCGGGCGGCGGCCTCGTGCACGGCCCATTGCAGGGCGCGCTGGCCGCCGCTGGAGCCGTCCACCCCGACGACGATGCGGTAGGTTGCCATGGCCGTTCTCCAATCTCTCGATACGGGTCCTCAAGCGGGCTCGCGCAGTGCGCGCAGCCACGCGTCCGGCTCTGCGTCGACGGCCGCCAGCCGCAGCTTCACGTCGACGGCGATCACGCCGCCCGGGCCGGCCAGCACCGGGTTGAGGTCGAGCTCGGCCACCTCGGGCAGCTCCTCGGCCAGCCGGCCCAGGCGCAGCACCAGGTCCTCGACCGCTGCGGTGTCCACCGGCGGGCTGCCCCGGTAGCCAGTGAGCAGGGGAGCGGCCCGCAGCGACCGCCACATCCGGCCGGCGTCCAAATCGGTCACTGGCACAAGCCGCAGGGTGCGGTCGCCGAACAGCTCGGTGTGGACCCCGCCCGCGCCGAGCATGACCAGCGAGCCGAACAGCTTGTCGTGCACCACGCCCGCGATCAGTTCGACCGTCCGGTCGCCCGCCGCTGCGCCGCGCCCGGGTCCGGTGGCCATCGCCTGCACCAGCACGTCCGGGCCGTCGACCGCCGCGACCGCGCGGTAGGCCGCCCGCACCGCGCCGGCATCGGCCAGCCCCAGCCGGACCCCGCCCACGTCGCTTTTGTGGACGAGCGCAGGGTCGGCAGCCTTCACCGCGACCGGGTAACCGAGCCGTTCGGCGGCGGCGACCGCCTCGTCCTCGCCCGCCGCGGTCGAGCCGGACACCATCGGGATGCCGTACGCGGACAGGATCCGGCAGACGTTCTCGTACGGCTGCCAGCCGTCGGAGATGGCGACATCGGTGGAGCGGGCGAGGACACGGTCGACGACGGCGCGGGCCGCGGCGGTGTCCACACCGGACAGTTCGGGGCGCGAACCGAGGGGTTCCCGCAGCCAGGCCGCATAACCTGCGGCGTGGCCCAGCGCACGCACCGCCTGCTCGGGCAGGTCGAACACGGGCGCCCGGCGGCTGCCCACGGTGGTCGGCCCACCCGGGCTACCCAGTACCACGACCGCGACGGGAACCGTGTCCCAGCGGTCCGCGGCGGCGCCGAGCGCCGTGAGTGTGGCCCCGATGTCGGTGACCCGGGTGGCGGCCGCGACCACCAGTACGGCGTCGGCCTCCCCGCTGCTGGCGAGCAGGTCCAGGGCGCGGGCGAACGCCGCCGGTGGTGCGCCTGGGCCCAGGTCGACCGGGTTGCCCGTGCCCGCCGCGGTCGGCAGCTTTTGGGCCACCGCTTGGCGCAGCCGCGCGGACGCCTCCGGCACCACGAGGCCGGCCGCCGCCGCCGCGTCCGCGGCCAGCACGTTGACGCCGCCGGCGTTGCCCAGAATGGCCAGCCGGTTGCCGCCGGGCAGCGGCTGGCCGGTGACCATCCGGGCGGTGTCCAGCAGCTCTCCGAGGTGGTTGGTGCGGATGACGCCGGCCTGGGCGAACAGGGCGTCCACTGTGGCCGCTGGAGCGGCGGCGGCCGCGGTGTGCGAGGCGCCGGCCCGTTGCCCGGCCGGCGAGCGGCCGGAGAAGACGGCCAGCACCGGCTTGCGCCGGGCGAGCGCACGGACCATCCGGGCGAACTTGCGCGGGTTGCCGAACGACTCCAGGTACAGCGCCACCGCTTGTGTGGTCGGGTCGTCGAACCAGTACGCCAGCAGGTCGTTGCCGGACACGTCCAGCTTGTCGCCCATCGAGACGAAGCTGGAGATGCCGCAGTGGGCGCGGGCCGCGTGGTCGAGCACGGCGATGCCCACCGCGCCGGACTGCGACGCGACCGCGAGCCCGCCGGCCGACGGCAGGGCCGCCCTGGGCAGCACCGGCGCGAACGTGGCGGCCAGCCGCACCTTCGGGTCGGTGTTGAGCACGCCGAGGCAGTTCGGGCCGACCAGCCGGATGCCGTGCGCGCGGGCCAGCCGCACGAGCCGCGCCCGGGCCGCCCGACCATCCGCGTCGGTGGCCTCGAACCCGCAGGAGAGGACCACGGCGGCGCGCACGCCGGCCGCGCCGGCGTCGGCCAGCACGCCGGGGACGGCGGGCGCTGGCACGGCCACCACGGCCAGGTCCACCGGATCGGGCACATCGGACAGCCGGGGGTACGCCGGCACGCCCGCCACCACCGTGGCGTGCGGGTTGACCGCGTAAACCGTCCCGGTGAAGCCGTACTCGACGATGGCCTTGAGGGTCTCGTGCCCGACGCCGCCGGGAGCCCGCCCGGCACCCACCACCGCGACCACCCGCGGGGCCAGCAACGGCCGCAGCGACGCGCGTTCGGCAACCCGCTCCCGGATCTCCACCGCGGCCTGGACCTCCGCTGAGCCGGCGGTGGCGATGCCCACGTCGACGAGCCCGTCGTCCAGCCGGGACCACACGTGGCCGGACAGGTCGCTGGCCACCCGCAGCATGGCGGCGTTTCCGGGCATGACCTCGCCGACCAGCTCGGTCAGGCCGTGCTGGCGGGCGAGCGGCGCCAGGTGTTCCAGCAGGAGGGTGCCGATGCCCCGGCCGTGGTGCGCCTCGGCGACGAACACCGCGAACTCTGCCCGCCGCGCATCGGCTGGCATCCGCTCATAGGACGCCACCCCGAGCACCGTGCCGGCCTGCTCGGCCAGCAGGGCGGCGTGGTCGGCGTCCGGCGGCCGGCACAGCCGGGCCACCTCGTCGGCGATGGCGCGCGGGCCCGGTACGGCGAAGAAGCGCATCCGCAGGCTGCTGGGCGAGCTGCGGGAGTACAAGGTGGCCAACGCGGGCGCGTCGCTGGCGGCGACCGGGCGGATCCGTACGATGCCGCCATCCGCGGTCAGTACGTCCACGCCGCCGGGACGGGTCTGCTCCGTCGAAACAGTGGCCACGAGCCAAGCACAACGCGCCGAGGCGGGCCAGCACAGAGGCATCCGGTCCGCCGCGCAGGGACCTTGTTCCCTACGCCGGCCCAGCCGCCGCCCGCGGCCGCTGCCTAGCCCGGTTCGATAAGGTCCGCGTAGTCCGCCCGGGTCAGCGGGCCCAGGGACAGGGATCCGTCGCCACGCGGCACGCCGACCGGGGTCTGGTCATGGGTGAACATCACGCCTTTGATCTCCGGGCGCGTGGTCAGTGTGCAGACCAGCTGGGCGTAGGCGAGCAGGTTGTCGTTGCGCCTGGTCTCCGCCACCGGCGAGCTGAGCTCGACCGTGGCCAGGTCGCCCTCGACATGGACCGCGGAGACCGCGACCGCGCCCTGTATCGCGCTGGTGAGGCCGCTGTCCCGCTCGGCCTCGGTGGGCCCGCTCAGCAACTGGCTGACCAGGGCGTCCACCGTGGACACATCGGCGTGGCGGGTGACCGCGACGAGCTTGCCGTCCTTGACCAGGTAGAGCCGCTGGGTGATCGCGCCGGACCGGGCCGCGCTGGGGGTCGGGGACGTGATGGCCCGGAACGGCCCGCGTGGCGGGTCGATCGGGTGCGGCTCGGACTCGGGCGAGACGCCGCAGCCGGCCAGTGCCGCGGCGGTGAGCAGCGCGCCGACCACAGCGGCGGATCGCCTGCTCACGACGGGTCCTCGGGGATCTCCAGGCGGAAGCGGGCGCCGCCGCCGGGACGGTCGGTGACGCAGACCCGGCCACCGTGGGCTGCCGCGTGCTGGGCGACGAGGGCGAGGCCGAGCCCGGTGCCGTCGCTGTCGCCCCGCGCGTTGGCGGTGCGGCTGCGGACGAAGCGGTCGAAGATCACTGTGCGGTCCTGCGGCGGCACACCCGGGCCTTCGTCGTCCACCTCCAGGAACCGCCAGCCGTCGGCCTGGCCGAGCCGTACCGCCACCGGGCCACCGCCGTGGCGCTCGGCGTTGTCGAGCAGGTTGGCGATCGCCTGTTCCAGGCGGCGCGGATCGACCCGCCAGGTGCTGTCCAACCCGGGCTCGGTGGTCACCAACGCCGGCGAGTGGCCGCGTGACCGGCAGACCCGCTGCGCGAGCTCGACCACGTCGACGGGGGTGCGTTCCGGTGGCTGGTCACTGCGGGCCAGCTCCAGCAGATCGGTGACGAGGTGCTGGAACCGGTCGATCTCGCCGGTGAGCAGGGCGAGCGCCTGGCGGGTACGTTCGTCGGTGCCTTCGCGGTGGCGGGACAGCACACTCGCCGCGGCGGCGAGGGTCTGCAGCGGGGAGCGCAGCTCGTGGCTGACGTCGGCGGCGAACCGGCGATCCCGCGCCAGCCGCTGGGCCAGCTGGTCGACCATTTCGTTGAAGGCGGTGGCCAGCTGCCTGAGCTCGGGCTCGGTCGCAGGGTCGAGCCGGGCCTGGAGGTTGCCCGCGGTGATGTCGCGGGCCGCCTCGGCGACCGAGGCGAGCGGCCGCAGCACCCGGCGGGCGGTGTACACGCCGAGCCCGGCCCCGGCGACGGTGGTGGCGGCCGCGACGAGGGTCAGCACGATGGCCATCACCCGCAGGGTGGTCTGCAGCTCGTGGAGCGAGTCGACGACGTAGAACTCGGTGGAGTCGGGCAGCGGCACCCCCACCACCACCGCTGCACCAGAGTCGGTCTTCACCCGCTGCGCCCCGGGCTGGCCCGAGGCGACGAGCCGCTGCAGCGCGGCGGGGATGGCGGCGGTGACGCCGGCGTCGGCGGTGCGCGCGTACCAGCGGCCTTCGCGGTGGATGACGGCGCGGCGGGTGCTGCCGGTGTCGAGCGACCGCAGGACCTCGATGATGTCCGGGTTGTCACTGCCCAGGCCGCCGTGCACCACGGTGGCGTCCAAATAGGCGGCACGGACCGCGGACCGCTCCCGACCGGCCAGCAGCGACCGGCGGGTCAGGTCGTACGAGAGGGCGGCCATCGCGGCGGAGATGACCAGCGCGCCGGTGGCGAAGGCGGCGGTCACCCGGGTGCGCAGTCCTGGTCGTCTCACCGGTGCAGCTTGTAGCCCATGCCGCGGACGGTCACGACCCGGGTCGGGCTGGACGGCTCGTCCTCGATCTTCTGGCGCAGCCGCCCGATGTGCACGTCGACCAGCCGCTCGTCGCCGTAGCTGTACTCCCAGACCCGCTCCAGCAGCTGCTGGCGGGACAGCACCATGCCGGGGTGCTCGGCAAGCTCGCACAGCAGCCGGAACTCGGTGCGGGTCAGCGCCACCGGCCGGCCGGCCACGGTGACCTCGCCGGCGAGCGGGCGGATCTCCAGATCACCGAAGACCAGGCTGGGGCTGGTCGGGGCGGTGGGGCGGGCCCGCCGGCGCAGCGCCCGAAGCCGCGCGGAGAGCTCCTTGATCGCCACCGGCTTGACCACGTAGTCGTCGGCGCCCGCCTCCAGCGCGGCGACCACGTCATGGGTGTCACTGCGGGCGCTCACCACGATGATCGGCACGTCGTCGTGCCGGCGCAGCTGCCGGATGCAGTCGAAGCCGTCCAGGCCGGGCAGCATCAGGTCAACCAGTACGGTGTCGGCGGGCTCCCGGCGCTGCAGGTCCAAGCCCTCCTCGGCCGTCGCGGCGCTGCGGGCCACATAGCCCTCGTCCTCCAGCGCCATCTGCAGGGACAGCCGGATCCGGTCGTCGTCTTCTATCACCAGTACCGCCGCCATCCCCGCATCATGACGCGCAGCCGCTGGCCGTACCAAGGCTGGCGGCGCCCCGGGGCGGGCCGTCGTCCAGTTGTCATCAAACCGTCACACTTCCGGGAACCCATTGCCAGGTCGGCGGCCCAGCCTGGACCGGATGCGGCCGCGGCCGAGGAAGGTGGGATCGATGCCAACGCAGGACAGGCCCGGCCGGGTACCCGTCGTCGAGGTCATCATCACCGAGGAGCTGGACTCCCGGGCGGCGCCCCGGCTCGAGGCGAGGCTGGACGAGGCCCTTGACCTGCATCCCGAGCGGGTGATCGTGGACCTGGCGGGATGCCCGGCCCTGGACGCGGCGGCGATCGGCGTCCTGCTCGAGGCGCACCGCAAGACCCGGCGCTTCGGATGCCAGCTGACCTTGCGCGGCCCGTCGCCCCGGCTGCGCCGCAACCTGCGGCTGGCCCGGGTCGACGGGGTCATGGACGTCATCCCGGAGCTCACCGGTGGCGAGGCGGCGGCCGACGGCGACGGTTGACGCGCCGGACGGCTACCCGCCCGGGCCGCTGCCCGCCGTTGGCTGCTGGCTCAGCAGGCGGCGGACGTCGGCCGCTGCCGGGTGGTCGGGTGCCAGGCGCAGGAAGCGGCGCAGCGTGCCGCTGGCGGCGGGGGACCGGGTCGCCCGTTCGGCGAGCCCGAGGACGAGCAGCCCGTCGGCGTCGGCGGGCTGGTCGGCGAGGACCTGCCGCGCGATACCGGCCGCCTCGCCCGGCCTGCCGGCGCGGAGCAGGGCGAAGGCAAGACGGAGCCGCAGCCGCGGATCCGGGTCGGCCGCGGCGGCCGCGCGGTAGATCTCCACCGCTGCGCCGTACTCGCCCTGCTGCTCCAGCGCCTTGGCGAGGTCGATCTGCCGGCCGAGCGCGTCGTCGGGAGTGGATGCTGCCGGTGTGCCGGCGGCCGGCGAGTCGCCGTCGTCCGATCCCACGCCGCCCGCCCGCGCACCGGCGACCGCCACCGCCGCGACCATGGCGAGCACGCCGACCGCGGCCAGGTCCCAGGCGCGGCGGGTGCGGACGGAGCTGGCGCTGGCCGATGGTGGCGCAGGGGTGCGTGGCGGCCCGCCGCCGGGCCGGTGGCGAAGCGTGCGGACGGACAGCGCCACCCCGGCCAGCAGGGCGAGGCCGGGCACGATCCACAGAAGACTTCCCATTCCGCGCCCGGACGGGTCGGCGAGCACCTCCTCCCCGTACCGCTGGGCGAACCAGGTCCGCACCTGGTCCGGGCTGCGCCCTGCGGCGAGCTGGTTGGCGATGACCTCCCGCATCGCCGCCGCCACCGGTGACCGCGACTGGGCGACGGTCTCCCCATCACAGGCCGGGCAGCGCAGGCTGGCCGCGACCTGCTCCACGGTGGCCGCGCCACTGTCGTGCGTAGAGCGCCAGGTGGCCAGGCCGGCGGCGGCGAGTAGTGCGGCGAGGCCGGCCAGGGCGAGGATGCGTCGCAACTTCATGGTGTCGCCACGCGGTCGATCTGCTGGCGCACCCAGTCCGCGGTGACCGCGCCCTGGGCATGGGCGCGGATCCGGCCGGTGCCGTCGACGACGAACGTCTCCGGCACTCCGCTGACGCCCCAGCTCACGGCGGTCGTGCCGCGCGGGTCGGGGACAACCGTCAAGCCGCTGGCACCGACCGCGGCGAGCAGGTTGCGGGCGTCCTGGTCGTTGTCCCGCACGTCGAGCCCGACCAGGCGCACGCCCTGCCCGGCCACCTGACCCACCGCCGCGACCAGCTGCGGCAGCTCCTGCCGGCAGGGCGCGCACCAGGAGGCCCACACATTGACGACGACGGTGTGGCCGCGCCACGCCGACAGGTCGAACCGGCCGCCGGCGAGAGTCACGCCGACGAGTGGGGGAGCGGCGTCGTCGCGGACCTCGGTGACCGGTGCCGCACCGGCGGAGGCGGCCGGTCGCGGCGAGTCCCCGCGCAGGCCGGCGGCGAGCGGGAACGCGGCCGCGGCCAGCCCGGCCGCGGCCAGCGCCGACCACAGCAGGCGCGACCGCCGGGTCATGGCCTGCCCGCGCCGACCGGCTCGCCAGCGGTGACCGCAGTGGGTGCCGCCGCCGGGGTGGACCGCCGGCGGCGCAGCGCGAGCAGGCCGCCGAGGGCGGTGCCGGCCCCGCCCGCCCAGACCAGGCCGACGAGCGGGTTGACGGCCAGCCGTACGGTCGCCGTACGGCCGTCCGAGGCCACCTGGGTGACGGTGGCGTAGATGTCGCCGCGCGGCCTGGACCGGATGGCGGGCAGGCTCACGACCGTGTCCCGGGTGGCGTAGTAGCGCAGCTGCGGCCGGGCGGTGCCGATGGTGGCGCCGCCGCGCTCAAGTGCCAGGCGGGCGATCACGGCCATGCCGCGGCCCGCCGGTGCGCGGTCGATCCCGACCAGCCGCGCGGTCACGCCGCGCACCGTGACCGCCTGCCCGACCGACAGCTGCCGCTCGGCGCTGGCCGTGTACGCCGAGGAGGCGGCAATCCCGGTGGCGGCGACAGCGATGCCGGCGTGCGACAGGAGGCCGCCCAGGCGGCGGACGGTCGCCCGGACGGGTATCCGGGTGCCCGGGCCGGCGCGGCCGGGCGCGGCCGCCCTCGCGGTGGCGGCCAGGACGAAGGCGGCGAGCCCGAAGGCGGCCAGGGCGGGCAGGCCGGGCCGGGTGAGCAGGCCGACCGCCGCGACGGTGGCCAGGCCCGCGGCGGCGGGCACGACCAGCCGGCGGCCGAGCTCGGCCGGCCGGTCGCCACCGGGCCGGATCAGCGGTGCCACGCCCATCAGGACCAGGGCCACGAGCGCGACCGGGACGGCGGCGCGGTTGAAGTACCCCGGCCCGACCGCGGCCCGCGCGCCGCCGAGCGCCTCGCTGGCCAGCGGGAAGATGGTGCCGGTCAGGACGATGGCGGCGAGCAGGACGAGCAGGACCGCGTTGCCGAGCAGCGCGGCCTGGCGGGCCAGGGGCGGACCCGGCGGCCGGGCCGGGGCGGACCGGCCGGACCGCCAGATGAGCAGCCCGCCGACCACGGCCGCGACGAGCAGCACGAACCCGAGCAGCATCGGCCCGAGCGGGGACTGGGTGAAGCTGTGCACGCTGGCCACCGCGCCGGAGCGGGTCAGGAAGGTGCCGACCAGGACGAGCAGGAAGGTCGCGCAGGACAGGGCCACCACCCAGCCGGTCAGCGGGTTCCGCCGCCGTCCGGCCAGGGTCGCGTGCAGCGCGGCGGTGGCGGTCAGCCACGGCAGCAGCGAGGCGTTCTCCACCGGATCCCAGGCCCAGTAGCCGCCCCAGCCCAGCACCGCGTACGACCACCAGGCCCCCAGCACGATGCCGGCGGTGAGCAACGACCAGGCCAGCAGCGTCCAGCGCCGGGTGGCGGCCAGCCACGCCGGGCCGGTCTCTCCGGCGAGCAGGGCGGCGAGTGCGTACGCGAACGGCACCACCATGCCGGCGTAGCCGGCGTACAGCAGCGGAGGGTGCACACCCATCGCCGGGTGCTCCTGCAGGAGCGGGTTCGGACCGGGACCGTCGGCGGGCGCCGGGTGCACGCTGCGGAACGGGTTGGCCGCGAAGTACGTCAGCGCGAAGAAGAAGACGCAGACGGTGCACACCACGGTCAGCGCCCACGGGTGCAGCGTCGTTGTCCGTCTCCTGGTCGATCGGGCAAGCAGGGCCGCGTAGCCGGCGAGGATGAGCAGCCAGAGCAGCAGGGAGCCGTCGAGGGCGGCCCAGAGGCTGGTGACGGTGAAGTACGGCGGCACGTGGCGGCCGCCGTTGTCGGCGACGTAGCGCACACCGAAGTCATGGCGCAGCAGCGCCCACTCCAGTGCCGCGCAGGCCGCGGCCGCAGCCGCAAGCGTGGCCCAGGTAGCGCGGCGGGCGTGGCGCGCCGGGGCCGCGCGCAGGGCGACCCGCAGCCACAGCAGGGTGGCGGCGACGGCGGCGACCAGACCGGCGCCGAGGCTCCACCCGCCGAACCGGCCGGTCACCCGGCGCCCGCCCGCGTCGGGTCCGCGCCCGGGGCCCGGTACTCGTTGGAGTGCTTGACCTCGACCCGGTCGGCGTGGAACACACCGTCGGTCGCCAGGCTGCCCTCCACGACCGCGCCCTCGCCCTCCCGGAGGGTGCCCCGCACGCCGCCACGCTGGACCACGACCACCCGGCGTTCGCCGTCGGTGAGGTCGAATCGAGTCAGTGGGCCCTCCCGGCGGACCGAGCCGGGCACCACCTGTCCGCCCAGCCGGACCCGTTGGCCAGTGGCCGGACGGGTGGCCAGCTCGCTCGGCGTGCGGTAGTAGACCAGCGTGCCGTGCAGCCCGGCGGTCACCAGCAGCGCGACGCCAGCGGCCACGATGAGCGTGAGCAGGCCGATGGCCGCGCGCCGGTGCCGTGGCGCCGGTGGCCAGTTCACCGCGCGCTCCGGGCAGGCACCCGGTGCCGGCCCGCCGCGTCACGCCGGGGCTCTTGCCCGGCGGCGCGCAGTGACTGCACGCGGTGCAGGAACAACCAGGACGCCGTGGCGATGAAGGCGCCCAGGCAGAGGGTGAGTGTGGCGAGCATGACCGGGTCGATCGGCGGATCGGTGCTGGGCCCGAGCACGGTGGCCGGCTGGTGCAGCGATCGCCACCACACGACCGAGAAATGGACCACGGGCAGCATCGCGAAGCCGGCGATGCCGAGCACCGCGGCCCGACGCGCGCCGCGGTGCGGGTCGGCGTCCATCCGCCGTACCGCGAGGTGTGCGGCGTAGACGACGAGCAGGAGGGCGGTGCTGACCACGCGCGGGTCCCAGGCCCACCACACGCCCCACACGGCCCGGCCCCAGATGCCGCCGATAGCGATGGTGAGTGCGGTCATGCCGACGCCGATCTCGGCGGCCGCCTGGGCGTACCGGTCGAAGCGCAGGTCCCGCCGGCCCAGGTAGGCGGCGCTGGCCACGAGCACGACGGCGTAGGCCAGGTAGGCGGTCCAGGCGGCCGGCACGTGCAGGTACATCAGCCGCGCCGCATCGCCCTGGACCGCATCCGGTGGGGCGACGAACAGACCGGAGACCAGGCCGGCGCCGCCGACTCCGGCGGCGAACCAGCCCAGGTTGCGGCGGCCGGCAGCCGCCGGCCCGCGGTCCAGGTGCGCGGGCCGATCCCCTGCCATGCCCCGCTCCCTCCCCCGACGACGTGTCCGATGGACATGTCCCAGGTACGTGTTCCCAGTGACGTGCGCCGGCGGGCGCATTCCCCGGATGCCGGAGTCGAAACATGCTGCGGGCCCACCGGTACGTGCGATTGGTGTTTAGGGCACCGCCTCCGGTGGTAACCGTCGACCGCCGGTTCCCAAAAGGGGGTGGGATTCTGCGCGCTTCCCGACGAGTCCGGCCCCGATACGCCGCCGGGGCCGCGGTCATCGCCGCCACCGTGCTCTCCGGCTGTGGCGGCGGCTCTCCGTCCGCATTGGACCCTGCTGGCCCCGGTGCCCGACGGGTGGAAGGCCTGTGGTGGCTGCTGTTCTGGATCTCCGTCGGGGTGTTCGCGGTCGTCCTGACCGGCGTCGGCTGGGCGCTGGCGCGCCGACGCCGGCGCGGCGAGGTACGCCGCGGCGACGCCACCCGGTTCGTGGTGGTGGCCGGAGCGATCCTGCCGTTCTTCGTGCTCACCGGGGTTTACGGCGTCGGGCTGGACGACATGTCCGCCCTCACCAACCCCCCGGCGGGCGCCGAACCGGTCACTGTGGACGTGACCGGGCACAAGTGGTGGTGGGAGGTGCGCTACCCGGCGACCGGTGCGGTCACCGCCAACGAGATCCACGTCCCGGCGGGCACCACGGTCCGGCTGCGGCTGCGGACCGCGGACGTCCTGCACAGCTTCTGGGTGCCGCAGCTGATGCCGAAGACGGACCTGATCGCCGGGCGGATCAACGAGACCTGGCTGCGGGCCGACAAGCCGGGCCGTTACCGCGGCCAGTGCGCGGAGTACTGCGGGCTGCAGCATGCGCACATGGCGTTCATGGTGGTGGCGCAGCCGAAGGCAGACTTCGACGCCTGGCTGGCCAGGCTCACCGGCCCGGCGCCGGCTCCGGCCACGGCCGCCGAACGGCGCGGGTTGCAGGTGTTCGAACAGGGCACCTGCGCCGCCTGCCACACCGTGCGCGGCACCGCGGCCCGCGGCACGGTCGGCCCTGACCTGTCCATGGTCGGTGCACGGTGGAGCATCGGTGCCGGCGCCGCGCCCAACGACGCGGGCCACCTCGGCGGGTGGATCGCCAATTCGCAGACGGTCAAGCCCGGCAACGCCATGCCGCCGCAGCCGGTGCCCGCCGCCGACCTGCCGGACCTGATCGCCTACCTGCGGTCGCTGCGGTAGAGCGGGGGAGGGGTACGTGTCGACCGTCGCGCAGCAGCCGCCTGCCGGTGCCGAGGCCCGCGCCCAGCTGGAAGAGCGGCTGGAACGGCACTGGGGGGAGCGGCCGTCGCTGCGCAGCTGGTTCACCACCGTGGACCACAAGCGCATCGGCCGGCGCTACGTGGTCACCGCCGCGGTCTACTTCACCCTGGCCGGGGTGGAGGCGTCCGCCTTGCGCACCCAGCTGGCCAGGCCCGGGCAGCGGCTGCTGTCGGCGGAGGAGTACGACCAGCTGTTCACCCTGCACGGCACCGCCATGATCTTCCTGTTCGCCACACCGATGCTGTTCGGGTTCGGCAACTTCCTCGTTCCGTTGATGCTCGGCGCCCGGGACATGGCGTTCCCCCGGCTGAACGCGTTCGGATACTGGATCTTCCTCTTCGCCGGCTTGATCATGTTCTCCAGCCTGCTCGCGGGCGACGCCCCGGATGGTGGCTGGTTCGCCTACGTGCCGCTGACCACCCGGCCCCACTCGCCCGGCATCGGTCTGGACGTCTACGCCCTCGGCCTGCTCTTCTTCGGCGTGTCGACGACCGCCGGCGCGATCAACTTCATCGCGACCGCGCTGAAGCTGCGGGCCCCGGGCATGTCGCTGAACCGGATGCCGGTCTTCGTCTGGGCGATCGTGGCCACCTCGTTCATGGTGATCTTCGCGCTGCCGCCGCTGAACCTCGCCAACGGGCTGCTGTTCCTCGACCGCCGGTTCGGCACCCACTTCTTCGACGTGGGCCGAGGTGGCGACGTGCTGCTGTGGCAGCACCTGTTCTGGCTGTTCGGCCACCCGGACGTGTACATCATCGTCATCCCGGCGCTGGGCATCGTCTCGGCGATCCTGCCCACCTTCGCCCGCCGGGGCATCGCCGCGTACCCGCTGATCGTGCTGTCGCTGGTCGCCATCGCGATCGTCTCGTTCGGCGTGTGGGTGCACCACATGTTCGCCACCGGGCTGCCGCGGCTGTCGCTGAGCTTCTTCTCCGCGGCCAGCTTGTTGATCACCATCCCGTCCGGGATCCAGATCTTCGCCTGGCTGGCCACCATGTGGCTGGGCCGGGTCGTGGTCGGCGTGCCGATGCTGTTCGTCCTCGGCTTTCTGGTCACCTTCGTGCTCGGCGGGTTCACCGGGGTCATGTTCGGCCTGGTCACCTTCGACCAGCAGGTCACCGACTCGTACTTCGTGGTGGCCCACTTCCACTACGTGCTGTTCGGCGGCGCGGTCTTCCCGATCATCGCCGGCCTGTACTACTGGCTGCCGAAAATGACCGGCCGGATGTTCAACGAGCGGCTGGGCCGGTGGGCGTTCGCGCTGGTGTTCGGCGGCATGAACCTCACCTTCTTCCCGATGCACGTTTCCGGCATGCTCGGCATGCCGCGCCGGGTCTACACCTACCCGGCCGGGCTGGGCTGGGATGCCTGGAACCTACTGTCCACAGTGGGCGTATTCGTGCTCGCCGCCGGGCTGCTGCTGGTGCTCGGCGGGTTGCTGTACGCCATCCGCCGCGGCCGGCCCGCCCCCGACGATCCCTGGGGCGGCGACACCCTGGAATGGGTGGCCAGCTCACCGCCGCGGCCGTACAACTTCCCGGTCATCCCGCGCGTGCGCAGCCTGCATCCGGCGTGGGACGGCCGCACGGCGGCCTCGCTGGCCGAACTCGACAGTGATCGGACGCTGGAAGAGGGCCGCCGCACGCCGGTCACCAGCGAGCTGGACGGCCGCTACGAATGGGCGGCGGAGATGCCGGAGGAGTCGATCCGCCCGTTCGTCACCGCCGTCGGGCTGCTGGTCGTCGTGATCGGCCTGCTCTTCCGCTGGTACTGGGTGGCCGGCCTCGGCGGCCTGCTGGCCGCAGGCACCATCGCCGGCTGGCTGTGGCCGCCGGAGCGCACCCCCGAGGAGGCGGCCGCGTCATGACCTCGCTGATCGAACCGTTCGAGGAGGCCACCCGGCCACCGGCGCTCACCGCCGAGCTGCCCGTCGGCCGCACCCGCGGCTGGTGGGGCATGGTGCTGTTCGTCACCACCGAGGCCACCCTGTTCGCCACCCTGCTCGGCAGCTACTTCTACCTCCGGTTCCAGTACGGTCCACAGTGGCCGCCGCCGGGCATCGAGAAACCCGAGCTGCTCAAGCCTTTGATCATGACCGGGGTGCTGCTGCCCAGCAGCCTGCCGGTCATGTGGGCGGAGCGGGGCATCCGCAAGGGCCAGCGGTGGCGGCTGCGGATAGGACTGCTCGCCACCCTGATCATGGGCTCGACCTTCCTCGCCCTGCAGGGCATGGAGTACGCCAGCAAGCTGAAGATGTTCACCATCCGCACGAACGTGTACGGCTCGCTGTTCTACACCATCACCGGCTTCCACGGCACGCACGTCACGGTCGGGCTGCTGATGGTGGGCTGGCTGCTGGCCGCGGCGCTGCGCGGCAGCTTCGGTCGCCGCCGCCACGAGCGGGTCCGGCTCACCGCCATCTACTGGCACTTCGTCGACCTGGTGTGGGTCGGCATCCTGTTCACCGTCTACCTGTCGACGCGGTTGTGATGGCCACCGGTCACGAGTCCCCGCGCGCCCGCCGGACCGGCGCGCTGTTGTTGTGGTTCGGGGTGTTCGGCGGCGCCATCGCCTGGGCGGTGCACCTGATGGCCGCTTGGGGAACCGAGGAGCTCACCTGCGCCTCGGGCCATCGGACCATCTCGGGTACCCCGCTGGTGCTGGTGCTGGCGCTCATGGCGGCCATTCCCGGCGTCGTCGCCCTCGCCGCGCTGGGGGTGTCGTGGCGGGCCTGGCGGCAGACCGGCGACCACCGGGACGAGGACGGCGGGCGCCCGCTGGATCGGGCCCGACTGCTCGCCGTGGTCGGGATGTCGGCGAACCTGCTGTTCGTCGCCATCATCGCGTTCGACGCAGCCGCGCTCGCGGTGTTCCCGCCATGCCGGATCTGAGCCCGGTCCCGCTGGCCCACGGCGCCGCCGCCGACGCGGGGGAGCGCTGGTGGCAGATCGCGGCCGTCCTGTCGCTCGCCGCGCTCGGCGCCGGGTACGGCCGCGGCGTGCAGGAGCTGTGGAGCAGGGGCGGCGCCGGGGCGGCGGTGCCCCGCGCACGGGTGCTGGCGTTCGCCGTGGGACTGGTGGCCGTGGTGCTGGCGCAGGCCCCGCCGGTGCACCATGTGGCCGAAGAATCGTTCGCCGGGCACATGGCGCAGCACATGCTGCTGCTCGTCGTCGCCGGGCCGCTGCTGGCCGCGGGCGGGGCCGGGCTGCCGCTGGCGGTGGCGCTGCCGCCGGCCGGCCGGCGCAGGGTTGCCCGGCTGCGCTCGAGCCGACCCGGGCGGTGGCTGCGCCGGCCAGCGCACCGCGCCGTGGCAGTCGCCGGCCTGCACACCGCCGTGCTGTGGGTCTGGCATTTCCCGGCCCCCTACCTGGCCGCCCTGCGCCACCCCGCGGTGCACGTGGCCGAGCACGCCAGCTTCCTCGCCGCCGCCTGGCTGCTGTGGGCCGCGGTGGTCGGGCCCCGGCGGCAGCGGCTTGCCGGGCCGGTTGCGTTCCTGCTGCTGTTCGCCACCGGGATGGCGGCCGCCGCGCTGGGTGCCGTGCTGACCCTCGCCCGGGCGCCGCTCTACCCGCCCAGCGCCTACCCGGCGGCCGGCGCTCCATCCGGCGACCCGCTGGCCGACCAGCAGCTGGCCGGCCTGGTGATGTGGGTACCGATGGACGCCCTGGTCCTCGCCGCCGCGGCGGGCGCCTTCCTGCGCTGGCTGACCGGCCTGGAGCGCCGCCTGCCCGCGGCGCGTGACCTACCCGCGGCGCGGGAGGTGGGAGTCCGATGAGGAGCATGCGTCTGCTCTGGCCCGTGCTGGCCTGCATCGCCATCACCGCCGCGCCCGCCTGCTCGACGGTGTCGCCCCCACCGCCCGCCGAGGTGCCGCAGGGCGACCCGGGACGCGGGGCGCGGCTGGTCGAGCAGTACGGGTGCGGATCGTGCCACACGGTTCCCGGCGTGCCCGGGGCCGACGGGCTGGTCGGGCCGCCGCTGACGAAGTTCGGGTCCCGTTCCTACATCGCCGGCGAGCTGCCCAACAACGGCGACAACCTGCAGCGTTGGATCCGGGACCCGCAGGCGGTGGAGCCGGGGACCGCGATGCCGAACCTGTCGGTGACCGCGGTGGACGCCCGGGACATCGCCGCATACCTGTTCACTCTGGACTGAGGGGAGCCTGGCAGATGTACCGCGCTCGGCGTGTGGCGGCGGCGACAGCCGTCGTCGGCGTGCTCGCGCTGCCGGCGGGTTTCGCTCCCACACCCACGCCCGCCCCCACGCCCAGCGGAGCACCCGCCACAGCCGACCGTGGACGGTTGCTGTTCGAGCAGAGCTGCGCGAGCTGCCACGGACCGGCCGGGCAGGGCACGCAGCGCGGGCCGTCGCTGGTCGGGGTCGGCCCGGCGTCGCTGGACTTCCAGCTCAGCACTGGGCGCATGCCGCTGACCCGCGAGCAGCGCCAACCCGAGCGCGGCAAGCCCGCGTTCTCCCGGGCGGACATCCGGGCCATCGTGGATTACGCCTCCACACTGGGCGGTGGCGGCGGGCCGGCCATTCCCTCGGTCCACCCGACAAATGTCCAACTCGGACAGTCGCTGTTCCTGGACAACTGCGCGGCCTGCCATTCCGCCGCCGGTAGCGGCGGCGCGCTCACCGGCGGCCAGTTCGCACCCTCGCTGGCCAAGGCCACGCCCACCCAGGTGGCGGAGGCGATCCGGGTCGGCCCCGGCCTCATGCCCGCGTTCCCGGACACCGTCCTCGACGCCCGCGAGGTGAACGCCATCGCGGAGTACGTACGCGCGCTGCAGGGCAGGCACACCGACACCGACCGCGGCGGCCTGCCGCTCGGCCGCATCGGACCGGTCACCGAAGGGCTGGTCGGGTGGGCGGTCGGCCTGCTGCTTCTCGTGCTCGTGGTGCGCTGGCTCGGGAGCCGGGCCCGGTGAACGGACATCGGCGGCGGCACATCCGGCGCGCGGAACTGGCGGCGGCCGGCGCCTTCCTGCTCGCCGCGCTCGGCGCCGTGGGATTCGCGGTCGGGTACGCGTTCGGTGCCCAGACCCAGCTGGAGGGCGTCGCGCTGGCGGTGGCCTTCGCCGGGATCGCCGCCGGCCTGGGCATCTGGGCCAGGCGACTGGTGCCCGCCGGCGGGCACGTCGAGGAGCACGGCGGCTTCGCCTCACCGGAGCTTGCCGCCGAGGCGCTCGCCGACCGGGTGACCGAGCCGGGGCGTGGCTGGCGGCGGGGCGTCCTCGTCCGGCTGCTCGGTCTCGCGGTGGGCAGCATCGGGCTGGCACTGCTGTTCCCGCTGCGGTCCCTCATCGCACCCAGGCTGCCCGGGCCCACGCACACCCTGCGGCACACCCCGTGGCGCTCCGGCGGCCTGCGCCTGGTCGATACCACGGGCCGGCCGGTGCGCGCGGACGAGGTGACCGGAAACGACATCGTGGTGGTGTACCCGGAAGGGCACGTGGGCGCGGGGGACGCGCCCGCGTTCGTGGTCCGCCTGGACCCGTCCCGGTTCAGCGCCCGGCCACCCGCCGCCGGGGTGGGCGGCATCGTCGCGTACTCCCTGCTGTGCACGCATGCCGGCTGCGCGGTCGGCCTGTACGAGCAGGGCACGGGCCAGATGTTCTGCCCCTGCCACCAGTCGGTCTTCGACCTGCTCGCCGGCGCCCGGCCGGTCGCCGGCCCGGCCAGCCGGCCGCTGCCCGGCCTACCGATCACAGTGGACTCCAGCGGGTTCCTGCGGGCGACCGGGGACTTCAGCTCGCCGCCCGGCCCCGGTTACTGGAGCCGGCCATGATCGTGCGGAGGCTGGTGCGCCTGCTGGACTCGCGGCTGCGGCTGTCCGCACCGGTCCGTAGGGCGATGGCCAAGGTCTTCCCGGACCACTGGACGTTCATGTTCGGCGAGATAGCCCTGTACTCGTTCGTCGCGCTCGTGCTGACCGGAACCTTCCTGGCGCTGTTCTTCGAGCCCAGCACGACCGACCGCGTCTACCACGGCAGCTACCAGCCGCTGCACGGCAAGACCATCTCCGCCGCGTACGCCTCCACTGTGGAGCTGAGCTTCGACGTCCGCGCGGGCCTGCTCGTCCGGCAGGCCCACCACTGGGCCGCGCTGGTGTTCATCGGCGCCATCCTGCTGCACCTGGCCCGGATCTTCTTCACCGGCGCGTTCCGCAAGCCGCGCGAGATCAACTGGCTGGTTGGCGTCACCATGCTCACCCTGGCCCTGCTCAACGGCTTCACCGGCTACTCCATGCCGGACGACTTGCTGTCCGGCACCGGGCTGCGGATCGCGTACTCGGTGGTGGAGTCCATCCCGCTGCTCGGCGGCTGGCTGGCGTTCCTGCTCTTCGGCGGGGAGTTCCCGGCCGACCAGACGGTGCCGCGGATGTTCTTCGCGCATGTGTTCCTCGTGCCCGCGGCGTTGGCCGGGCTGATCACCCTGCACATGCTGATCCTGGTCCGCCAGAAGCACAGCCAGTTTCCGGCGCCCGGCCGCAACGAGCACAACGTGGTCGGCTCCCGGCTGTGGCCCAGCTACACCCTGCGCACCCTGGCGCTGTTCGCCGCGGTGCTCGCCGTGACGTTCGCCCTCGGCGGCCTGTTCCAGATCAACCCGGTCTGGATCTACGGGCCGTACGACCCGGCGCGAGCCACCTCTCCGGCCCAGCCGGACTGGTACGTCGCCTGGGAGGAGGGCGCGTTGCGGCTGTTCCCCGCCGCCGACTTCCGGATCTTCGGCTACCTGGTCCCGTCGCCGTTCTTCCCCGGCGTGGTGCTCGGCGCGCTGACCTTCCTGGCGCTGTACGCCTGGCCGTTTTTGGAGGCCCGGGTGACCGGGGAACGTACGGCACATCAGCTGCTGGACCGGCCGCGCGACCATCCGGCCCGGCTCGGTGTCGGCGTGGCGGCGTTGCTGTTCTACTCCGTGCTGGTCGGGGCCGCCGCGGACGACGTCTTCGCCCGCCTCCTCCGCGTCCCGGTCACCAGTCTGGTGTGGACGTTCCGGTTCCTGGCACTGGGGCTGCCGCTGGCCGGCGGGATGCTCGCGTACTATCTGGCTCGCGCGCTGCGCGCCGGGTCCGCCCCGGAATTCGCCGAACTGACCCGCGCTGACCTCCATCGGGGAGCCAAGGACGACCGGGTGCCCGGCGACGGCGACGGCCCGCCGGCGGCCCGTATCGAGGTGTGGCAGGAGTTCGGCCTGGTCTGGCGCTGGCGGTACGTGGAGCCCACCGGCGGCGCGAAGGACCTGGAGCTCACCAGCAACATCGACTACCCCAGCGAGCAGGAGGCGGCGAAGGCCGCCCGCGCCGCCTACCCCGGCGTGCCGATCGGCCCCGGGCGCCCACCGCCGGGTCTCGAGCTGCCGGCCGCGCCGGCCACCCGCCGCCTTGGCGGTCCCCTGGCCCGGGTGTTCCGGCTCGCCGCATGGCTGGTCGTGCTGCGGGCGGTGCGGCGTAGCCGGTCGAGGTGATCGACCGATAGGTGCGGTCCCGTCAGCTGATCGCAGTGCGGAGCCTGGCCGCGCCGAGCCGGCGAGCCCCGACCCGTGGCGTTGGCGGCACGCGACTGCGACCGCGCCAGGCGCATGCCCCGGGTCTGGATGGGTAGGCCGCCGGGGGAGTACCCGATCTGGCACGAGAGGTGGCTCTGGGATTATGCAAGCGCGGGTGAGGCGCGTCGCGTCGAAGGCAGGCGGAGCGATCCGCCCGCACGTTGCGAATGCTGCGCCGGTGCGGCTGGCGGTCGCCGGCGGTGCCGCCGCCGGCCTGCTCGGGCTGGTCGCACGCCGCCGTCGCGCGTCGCTGCGTGACCAGGTCGCCGTGGTGACCGGAGGGTCGCGTGGCCTGGGCCTGCTCATCGCCCGGGAGCTGGCGGCGCAGGGGTGCCGGCTGGCGATCTGCGGCCGCGACCCGGACGCCCTGGAGCGCGCGCGGGCCGACCTGGCCGGGCGCGGCGCAAAGGTGCTCGCCGTGCCGTGCGATGTGGCCGACCGCAGCCAGGTGGAGGCGTTCGTGGCGCGGACCGTGCAGGCGTACGGCGGTCTCGACATCCTGGTCAACAACGCCGGAACCATCCTGGTCGGCCCGGTCGACGCGGCGGCGGTGGCCGACTTCGAGGACGCGATGGGCGCGATGTTCTGGGGCACGGTGTACGCCACCATGGCCGCCCTCGCCCACCTGCGCGCCGCCCGTCCGGGCCGGATCGTCAACATCACCTCGATCGGCGGGAGGGTCAGCGTTCCGCATCTGGTGCCGTACAGCTGTGCCAAGTTCGCCGCGGTCGGGTTCTCCGACGGCCTGCGCGCGGAACTGGCGCCGCAGGGCATCCGGGTCACCACGGTCGTGCCGGGCCTGATGCGCACCGGCTCGCACCTGCACGCCCGCTTCGCCGGCCGGCCGCCCCGGGAGTTCGCCTGGTTCTCTCTGCTGGCCGGCGCGCCACTACTGTCCATGGACGGCGAACGCGCCGCACGGCGGATCGTCGACGGGCTGCGGCGGGGGCGGCCGCAGCTGACCCTGACACCGGCCGCCCAGGTGGCGACCCGGCTGAGTGGCGCGTTGCCGACGCTCACCGGCCGGCTGGTGGCGGCGAGCGCCCGCCTGCTCCCGTCGGCGCGGCCACCGAGCGGCACGGCGGAGGGGAGCCAGGTGCAGGAGTCGATCGGCCGGACGGCGCTGCGCCGGCTCACCACACTCAACCTGTCGGCCGCCGGCCGCTTCAACCAGGTCCCGCCCGACCGCCACCAGCACAAGGAGCGGGCACCCGGGGGCCGCTGACCGGCAGGCTCCCGGCGGGGAAGGCGGGTACCCGCGACCGGGCTACCCGCCCCGACGACTGTCTATCTGCGACGAAAACGAGCGGGCGTCCGCGGCGCGAGCCACGCATGGCTGCGGTGGAGCTTGTCATGAAACCGTCACAGATCCGCGAAGGTAACGCCAAACGGTATCTCAACGCTGAGGCAGTCCCCATGATCCGGTATCCGCTGGAGGTCACGATGAGCTCCGTCACCCCTGAGCCGGCTCGTGCGGGTCATGTCCCGCTGGTCAAGGTGGTCGTCACCGACGCGCTCGACGCGGCGGCGGTGCCGGCCTTTCGCGACCTGCTCGACGGTGCGCTCGCGCTGCGGCCCGAGCGGCTGGTCGTCGATGTGGCCAACTGCCCGCACATCGACGGCGCGGCCGTGGCGGTGCTGCTGCACGCGCACCGCGAGGTGGTACGAAGCGGGGGCCACCTCGCGCTGCGGGAGGTGCCGACGCGGCTGCGCGGCGACCCCCAACTGGCCGAGGTCGTCAACGAGCAGCACGGCGTCGAGCGCGCGACAGGCACCGCGCCAGCCGGCGAGTGGTGGTCTGCCGTGTGGGCCGGTACCGGGGCCATCGTGCCGCGGCCGGACGCGGCGGCTGACCCGGCGGGACCGGGGTCCGGTCATCCGGAGACGGTGGCCGGCGCGAACCGAGAGCCGACCACGACTGAGATGGGACAACTTGGACAATGGTCACGCTGACCGACAACGCGATCGGGCTCATCCGCCGGCTCCTCAACCAACCCGGCATGGCCGAGGAGGCAGGCGTCCGCATCGCAGTGAGCGCTAGCCCTCGTTCCCTCTCCGTACGGGTGACGGACCGGCCGTACAACGGTGACCATGTCGTCACCACCTCGGGCGCCCGGCTGTTCCTCGACGCCGTGGCCGCGCAGGCCTTGGCCGGCAAGGCCCTCGACGCGTCCATCGTGGACGGCAGGGTGACGTTCGCGGTCACCGGGAGGGCTGCCTACTCCGAGGAAGCCGTCGGGTGACCGCACGCCGGCCGCTCACCGCCGCCCATCGGCCGCGGAGTGCGGGGCTGTGCTGTCACAGAACTGTCATCTCTCCGCGGAGGCCCCGCCACATCGGCGCGTGACGCTCCCAGGAGGACAGCGATCTGGAGGTACGGGTGAGCGTGGTGGCGCAAGCGGACGGCGGGACCCGCGTCCCGCTCGTCGAGGTGTGCATCACCGGCAGGATGGAGTTCGCGCGCCTGCCGGCCGCCCGAGCCGTCCTCGACCTCGTGGTGCGCCTGCGGCCGGACCAGCTGGTGATCGACCTGGCGGAATGTACCGGCATCGACGCGGCCGCCATCGCGCTGCTGCTTGACGTCCACCGGGACCTGCTGCGGGCCGGCTCCTCCCTCACCCTCCGCGCACCCTCGCCACGGCTGCGACGGATCCTGGCGATCGCCCGCGTCACCAACGTGCTGTACATCGTTCCCGAGGCCACGCCGCCCGGCCCCCAGGAGGCCGAGCGCGGACCGGCGACCGGGCGCGAACGGGCGGCCCTGACGCCACAGGTGGCAGTCGCGGGAGGGGATTCGGCGTGACCGCCCCCTGGCCCCGTCCGGACAAGGGGTACCCGCGCCCGCCGATCCGTCGCCGCACGGTCGCCCCCAGGATCTCGATCGCCGAGCGGCCGGACGGCTCGACGGTCCGGCTCGAGCTGCACGGCGAGATCGACGTGGGCACCGTCGGCCAGGTCCGCGGAGCGGTGGCCGCCTCGCTGGCCCGCCACGCCCCGTCCACCCTCGTCCTGGACTTCTGCCACGTGTCGTCCATCGACTCGATCGGCGTCGGCGAACTGGTCAGCTGCCAGCGGACCGCGGCTGCCCGCGGTGCCACGCTGATGCTGGAGAACCTGGCTCCGTTCCCGCACCGGCAGCTGTGGGCCAGCGGCCTGCTCCGCCTGTTCGGACTCTCCAGCGAGAAGCGACCCGCCACGGGCGGCGGGCCGCCCTGACCGTACCTGCCGGCCATCCACACCCGACAACAGCGCTACCCATCCGGCGGCCGCGACGGTTCCTCCACCCGCGCGGCCCGACCGAAGCCGCCGTGCGCGGGCACGTACCGCGCCCGCGCACGGCGGCCCGGCCGACGCAGCCCGGTGCCGGGAGCGAACGCGGGCCGCGTGTCCGGGAGGAAGGCGCCACAGGGGAAGCGCCGGGGGGAGGGCGCCGTCCGCCACGGACCCGGGCGGGATGCGGCGGACGGCCCAAGACATCCCTGCGTGGCGATCCCTACCGCGCAGGGTGCTCGGTCCGTGATGCCCTGGGGTGGCACTGATGTCGCCTCCGTGCGCCGCACCCCTGCACAGAGTCCGGGCCGGATGTGGCGGTGTTCCCGCGGAACTGTGACGGTTTGATGACAGTGCACGCTGCGTGGAACGCACGTTCGGACAACGCTCAGCGGTCGCTCAGCCGCGCATGCGGAAGTCGTATGCCGCTGGAACCGGGCGACCGGGGTGGGCGCGCTGCCAGAGGGCGGCCAGGGAAATCTCGCCCTCGCGCACGTCGGGCACCTCGATGCCGCTGTCCAGCAAGCGGGCTGCGCGGGCGGTGTCGCCGGCGGCGAGTGCGGCCTGCACCTCCAGCAGGGGGAGCCGGCCCTGCCCCGACTGGCTCGGTGGCGCCGAGTCGACCAGGTCCAGCGCCGCCGCCGCGTCACCCGCCTGGAGCGCCGCGCCCACCGCCTCGTACCGCAGGCTCAGCTGCTCTGGCGCGATGTCCACGGCGGCGCGGAGCAGGTCGCGGGCCGTGCCATGGTCATTCTGTTCCGCGGCGACCAGGGCCAGGCCGCGCAGCGCCCACGCCGAGCGCTGGCGGTCGAGCGAGGCGCGGTAGTGCCGGCGAGCCGTGGCCAGGTCGCCGGCGGCGTGGGCGCGTACGGCCAGGTGGTAGTCCCTGGCCCAGGACGGCTTGGCGCCGGCCAGGAGCGCGTCCCACACCTCACCGGCCACATAGGAGCTCGGCGGCACCCGCGGGTCGGCGTCCGCCAGCACGGTGCCGGCGCCGTCGCGGAGCAGGTCCCGCCAGACCTCCTGCTGCGGACCCATGGTGCCGGCCGGGAACGGGGTGCCGGTCTCGTCGAGCCAGGCCGCACCGACCCGTTGCCGCACCTGGCGTTCCAGGGCTCCCCAGCCGCTGCCCGCGCACACCATCTCCTCGGGAGCCTGATCGGCGAACGCGGTCGCCCTCGCCATCTGGTCGTCCAGCTCGTCGTCTGGCGCGAGCGCCTGGATGCGCTCCTGCACGTGAGCTGTCGCCGCCGCCCAGTCTGCGCCATGGCAGATCGCGGCATTGGCCTCGATCGGGCCGTACGCCTCGACCCACGACCAGGTCGCGCCGGCAGGCATCAGGACGTGCTCGTACTGGGTGGCGGCGAGCCCGGCCTGGATCTCCAGGTACCGCCCGCCCTCCGGCGAAAGCCACTCCTGCCAGCGTCGGCCGCCCCGCCCGGCACCCCAGCAGAACAGCTTGCGGCCCACCAGCCGCCGGGTCGAGGTCTGGCCCAGGCCGCGACCGGAACCGTCCACTGCGGCGATCCACGGCCGCCCGGACGTGGCCAGGTCGAAGAAGTGGTCCGCAGAGTGGGGACTGCGGGCCGGCCAGGTGCGGTCGCCCGAGGCGGGTCCCGGGATGTCGACCACCCGCACCGTGCCGTCGTAGGACGTCGCGTACGCCCGGTTTGCCGGCACGAGCACCCGCACGTCATCCCGCTCGGGCACGGCCGTGTTCGACCACCAGTACATCGGCACGGCGTGCGCGTTGGGGTTGCGGATCCGCACGTGCACGTAGAGCGCCCGAGACCGGGGCGGTAGCCAGGCATCAACCTGGTAGACCACGCCCCGGAGCCGCTCGAACTCCCACATTCGCAGCACCGGCGTGCCGTCGCGCGCGGTCAGGTAGCCGGTGTGCAGCGGGCTCGCGGTGTGCGGCGAGTGGCCTCGCGTCCCGATGTTCCATTCCACTCCACCTGCGAACCACGCGTTGCGCAGCGCGAGGTTCGCTGGCTGCACGGCGCGGTTGGAGTAGAGCAGCTCACGCCCGGTCGCCAGGTCGACCAGCGACCACATCCGCCCGCCGAGCTCGGGCAGGAACCGGGCGCGCAGGTGCTCGTTCTCCAGCACGACACAGC
>Ga0310834_100210_pt1 | contig 91848 bp, 62 predicted proteins | sample SM_ome_2_FD_201314 | JGI IMG/M metagenome (GOLD analysis project Ga0310834, IMG submission 201314) | Sorghum-adapted microbial communities enriched on stacked mutant (SM) sorghum from Joint BioEnergy Institute, Emeryville, California... ...
GCGCCGCTCCTGGCGCAGCTCGGTCACCTCCGACACCGGCACCTCCTTGACGTACCACCCCCGCTCCAGCGTCGGCGTCAACCCCAACTCCTCCGCCTGCTCCGGAGTAACTCGGTGCACGTCGATCAGAATCCGGTCCTCCCCCCGCCACTGGCTCACGCGGCAGCGCATCCCCTGCCACCGGCAGTACGTCTCCAGGGCGAAGTACTCCTCCAGCTCGCTCTCCGGCACGTAGATCGCCCGAGGGTTGCGCCAATGCCTCTCGTACCGAGCCGGCGCCTCCTCCCCAGGCTCCAAACGAACCAGCACCACTCTCTCGGGAAACTTCGTCCCGCGCGTCGGCCGGACCCGGCCCTGCCACTTGATGTACAGCCCGTCCGGCATCTCCGGCCGCACCATGCCCACCTTCCTCACCGACCTCGGATAACGTTGCCTGCGCGGACTCGGTCAACAGCCAGCCGCCAGCCTCATCGTCGAAGACCGCCAGCAGGGTCTCCCTGCCGTCCCGACTCAGCAGCCAGATCTCCGAGCCTGGCGGCAGCGGCGTCCCCTTGGCGAGTTCGAACTCGGGTATGTCGTAGCGGGCGCTGCCGGTGAAGCCGTTGCCCGTGAACGGCGGAGGATAGGGGGCGTCGCCACCCATGCGCGCCCGGTCGGCTTCTGTCGGCCCACCATATGGAATCGACAGCTTGTCAGGGTCACGGATTGGGAAGCGCAGCACCGCCACGCCGGCATCGCTCGGCAGGTACGGCGGCCGGCCGTTGCGGCTCACGTAGCCCGGGTCGCTGTAGTCCAGCCGCAGCCCCTCGTACACCTGCTCGGGAGTCTGCAGAATCGCAACATCGGCCGCCCGGCAGGTGAACCCACCCGCCGTCGTCGGATCAAAGATCCCAGGTATGGCCGTGTTCGACAGATAGTTGCGCAGCGTCTCGGCCGGTATCGCCTTCTGCAGCACGGTCCCTTGCGGAACCTCCACGCTGTCGCGCACCCGCCGCACCAGCTCCGCTTGCTCCGGCGTCAACTCGTGCGGCGCCGCGCGCCGCAGCCGCCCCCACTCCTCGAGACTCACGCCCTCCGGCAGCCGCTCGGGCAGCGTGTCGGCGAACGACGGCAGATCCGCCAACGCCTCACGCGAAAACGCCGGCCGCACCCGCGTACCGTCGACCAGCGTGACAAAGCGTTCAGCCGTCGCCGTATCCGGCACAGGCTGCGCATCGGCGCCGCCGACGGCGACAGCATCGACGCTCGACGGTGCGTCGCCCGTGACAGCCCCAGGACCCGCAGTGCCCGCGTGATCGCCTAGGCCGCGTACGCTCCCCTCTCCGGCCAGGTCCCGAGACTGCGGTACGAGCGCAGGATCTTCACGTACGCTCCGGCGAACGCCGGATCCCTCGCCCCATCCAGCGGCGCGCCCTCCTGGGACTCCTTCTGGATCACCAACCGGCGGTCCATTCCCGTCACGAGGCCGAAGCGGTACTCCACCTCGCGGTTGTCCTCCCGGACCTTCTGGAAGTCGACCAGAATCGCCATGCGTGCTCGTCCCTTGCCGTGAGTCCAGGACGTCCGGTGTCGCCGGGTCGTCGGCTACGCCGCGTACGATCCCCTCTCCGGCCAGGTCCCCTCGCTGATCCGGGACCGGATGATCTGGCCGAACGCCTTCTGATACAGGAGATTCTCGTTCCCGTCCAACGGCCTGCCCTCCTGAGAGTCCGTCCGGATCACCAGCCGGCGGTTCATCTCGGGAAAGCCGAACGCGTACTCGACCTCCTGTGTCCCCTCCCTGACCTTCTCGAAGTCCACGAGAATCGTCATGCGAGCTCTCCGGTCCCCATGAAACATCCAGGTCTTTGCCGGTACGCCCCGGCCGTCCACCGGCCGGAGGCCGCGACGGCGCTCCCCCGCCCGGTCGGCCGCCGGAGCCCTCCGGCGTTCCCCCGTCCGGTCCATCCCAGCCCCACGGCGGACCAAAGTCCCCGTCGTCGCGATCCGGTCCTCCGGTCGGCCGCGTCCGGTCTGGCGCGGCGACGCCGGACGGCGAGTGCGTGCCACCGGCCGCGTGCGCGCTGCGCGGGTAGAAGGGGCCGCCCTCGCTGATCGGCATGACACCCTTCCAGTCCGAGCCGAGCAGCGCCGCCTTGCCGAGCCACACGGCGTCACGGCCACGCTGGCCGTTCCACCCGGCAAGGCTGATCTCCTCCGGGGTCGGGTAGCCGGCGCTGCCGAAGGGGTGGCGCGCCGCACGGTCGAGAATCTCCTGCCCTGCCTCGTGCTGACGGCGCAGATCCGCGATGAGCGCGTCGGGATCCTCGATGCCGTACCGGGCCCGCAGCCCTTCGATGTCCACCGTGGAGTCGCCCGCCGCCCAGCGCCTGACGACATCGGCGTCCCGGTCGAGGCGGCTCATCTCCGCCCGCAGCCGGTCCAGCACCGCGTTGGCGCGGTGCTCGGTGTTCGGCGCCCAGTCGAACCCGGCCCGCGCCCAGGCGTAGCCGCCGACCGTCGAACTCGCGTGCACCTCAATCCGGTCGACCCCGCAGTAGCGGTACCAGTCCTCCATGAACCGGTTCCACGCCGCCGCGAAGCCGCGGCCCTGCGCGTTCGGCGACAACCGCAGCGTGTTGTGCTCGACGACGATGCTGCCGTCGTGGTCGCGCCGGAACACCCGCACGATCCTGCCGACGTGGCCGCGCTCCGGGTCGTAGACATCGAGGCGGACCGTGATGTCGTTGCGGTAGACGGACACGGTGTACGGGTCGTCGAGGTCCGCGCGGACCCGCAACCCGGCGAACTCGCGGCCGTCGAAGAGCCGGACGACCTCCTCACGGATGACCGACTCCCACCGGTCGACCTCCGCATTCGTCTCCGGGATCAGCTCGTCCAACGACGGCCGCCGACCCTCGCGGTGCCACGGCGGATCGCTCCAGATCTCGTCGTGCGTGCTCTCGGCTGGTGGTGGCGGCTCGGGCGAGGGTGGCGGCTCCGGCGACGGCGCCGAGTCGGGATGCGTGGCCGGATCGAACCGACCCAGCAGGGTGGCGGGATCCAACGACCGCGGTGGGTCGAACAGGGTGGTCGCGGGCTCGGGCGTGGTGCCGGCCGCGGGTACGGGGGGAAGCTCGTGCGTCGGATGCCCCAGCCGGGCGAGGTCGGCGTCGAGGCCCTCGATGTCCGCGCGCAGCCGGGCCCGCTCCGCCGCGCTCTCGGTCTCGCCGAGTCGCCGCAACAGGTGCCGGCGTTCGTCCAGGCGGGCGGCGGTGTGCGGATCGGTGCCGGCTTCCGGCCGGGTGGTCGGCTCGCCGAGCCCGAACAGGCGACCGAGCCGGCGCAACAGACCCCGCCCCACGCCCTGCGACTGCCCGCGGTCGGCGGCGGCCCGCATCTGCATCGTCTCGGAGACTTCGTGCACCCAGACGCGGGCGAGCTGGTCAGGCGCCACCCGGTGGTTGACCCGCACCACGTGCGGGTCGTCGGGCGTGCCGCGGTGTACCGTGGTCTCGGCCACGTTCGCCATGCCGTAGTCGACCTCGGGGCGGAAGTAGTGGCTGCGCCCGTCGGCGGTGTCCACGCGGACGAACGGACCGTCCGGCACGACACGCAGCACATGGCCGCCACCGAAGTCCTCCGGCGACACCGAGTGCGCCGCGTCGCGGAACTCGCCGGGTGACACGTCGAACAGGTGGCTCGGTCGGCCGTCGGGCACGAAGCGGGTCTCCGGGACGGGACTCGCGGTGTGCGTGTCGGGCCGGGCCGCGACGCTGTCGGGTGTGCTCGACGGCCCCGGCTCGGCGAACCGCCCGCCGTCCGGGCTCCACTCGCCGAGGATCCGCGCGCCGCTCTCGGTGACGTGCGTGATCCGGCCGTCCTGGTAGAGGACACGGCTGCCGTCCCCGAGGTAGATCTCGATCCTCCCGACCTGCGCCAGGCGTGGATCGCCGTCGCCCAGCATTCGCCCGAGCCTGGACTTCAGGGAGTTCACCGCGTGGTCGAGGCCGAGATCGCCGCGCCGGCCGTCGATCACGATGTCGCCCTCCAGGCGGCTGCCGTCCGGCTGCGGGCCGAACTTCGCGAAGGCCCGCTTCAGTTGGCTGTCGACGGCGGACCGGGTGTTGCGGCTGACGTCCTTGTACTCGACCTCCCGGCCGGGGTCGTCGGGACCGGTACGCTCGCGCGCCTCCAGCGAGCTGTAGCCCTCGTGGTTGAGCGGGTGCTCGCGCAGCCGGGTGACCAGGCGGCCCTCCTCGGCCCGCATGTTCGCGGTGGCCCGCTCGTTGTCGTCGAAGCCGTGCGGCGTGCCGGCGTAGTTGTCGTGGACTCCGGGCGTGTACCGGTCGCCCAGCGGGCCCGGCCGCTCCGGGTCCAGGTCGCCGAAGTGTTCGCGCGGCACGTCGTGGCGGTGCGGATCGTCGGGATCCGGCTCGGGAGTGGGAGTGCCCGGCCGGCCGCCGCCGTCGCCGCCGCCCGTGCCGTCCGCAGCGGCGCCATCACCCCGGTCGCCGCTCGCCGCCGCCTCGGCACGCCCCGCGGGATCGGGCGGTCCCGCCTGCCGGACGCCGCCGTCGGCCGTCGTTTCCCCCGCGACCGATGGCCCAGCCGCCGCCGATTGCGCGGCGACCGGCGTTGCGGGCATCTGCTGGGGGATCTGCGCCTGCGGCGTGTCGGCCGCGTTCTCGGCTGGGGCCGGCTGCGCCTCGGCGGTTGGAGTCTGCTCCTGCCGTGCGGGCGTGACCTGCGTCTCCGTCGGCGTCTCCGCCAGGCTCGCCTCGGTCTGGTCCGGCTGATTCGTCGGCCCGCGATGGCGGCTTGCCGCGTCGCCGCGGAGCTCCTCGAGCTTGGCCGCTATGCCGGCCTGGTCCAACGGCCGCCGGGTGCCGTCGGCGTCGACGCGGGTGAAGTGCTGTTCGAGGTAGCTCTGCAGGCGCCTGCCGAACGGGTTCAGCGAGTCCGGGCGGACGCTGAGTGCGTGCTGGACCATCTCGGGAGTCAGGCGCGGAGCGGCGGGTGCCGTACCCGCCTGGCTCGACCCGCTGAAGTGCTCGGCGACGGCCCGCGCGTAGTCCTGCTGGAACCGCAGTTCGGCCTTCTTGCGCCATTCCCACCAGTGCGGCTTCTCCTCCCGGCTCGTCGTGTCGCCGGTCGGCTCGGTCGCCTGGTCGGTCCCGGTCTCGCCGCGCGTGGTGTCCGGCGCGGCGGACCGGCCCGACTGGCTCGCGTCGGTGGTCGCCTGATGGCCAGCGTCTGCGGTGGTGCCGCCGGTCGTCTGAGGACCCGACGTCGTCTCTGGCGTCCGTGTGCCGCCCGGCGTCTGCGCCGATTCGGCCGTCGGCGTAGCGCCTGGCCTCTGCGTCGAATCGGCCGTCGGCGTGCCGCCCGGCGTCTGCGTCGACTCCGCCGTCCGTGTGCTGTCGATGGTCGGCGTTCCCTCGGCGCTGGCCGTGGCCTCCACTCGTGGCGTCCCGTCCGCGGTACGGCCTCCGTCGATGCTGGAGGTCGAATCCCCGGCCGGCGCCGCGTCCGCGGTCTGCCGTCCACCGTCTACTGTGGGTGTGCTGCTCTCCGGCGTCGCGGTGGCAGCCACCGCCTCGCGCTGGGACGGCGGTGTGGAGGCCGCGTCCGCGCCGTCCGCGTGGCCGCCGCTCGGTCGGCCGGTGTCCGCGGTGGAGTCGGGTGCCCGGCTGCCCGGGGAGCCGTCGGCGGGTGTACCCGCCGACGTGGTGCTGGTGGCGCTGGCGCCGCTGGTGCCGGAAGCCGTGGAGCCGGACCCGGAGTCCTGGGCGCGTGAACCGCCGGTGCCCGACGTGGTCGGGCTCGTCGAGCCCGTTGAGCCGCTGGACCCCGAACCGCGTCCCGTCGCACCGGACTGGCCGTCCCCGGCGGTTGACGGGCTCCACGAGGTCGACGGAGCCGGCGCCGCCGCCGGCGGCAGTGCGCCGTCGGGCAGACCCGACGGCGCGCCCGCCGGAGCCAGCGACGGGAGGTCCGCGGCGCGCGCCGCGGGTGATCCGGCAGAGTCGCCGAACAGGTTCGCCGATCCCAGGTTGACCTGGGGCGTGGCCAGGTCCGGGCGACGCCCGCGCCCGGTCTCGGTGAGTATCTCGCCGAGCAGGGCCGCAGGGGTCAGGCCGCTGGTCAGGTCCCCCAGCGACATACCGCTCCACAGGCCGTTCCTCCTGGCCCACTCCTCCAGGCCGAGCTGCCGGAGCAAGGCGTCCCGCCCCATCTGCAGCACGTTGTCGGCGGTCTGGCCGAGCCCGAACGCCACCGCCCCGACCACCCGGGATTCGATGCCGAACATCAACGGCCCGCCGATCGCGCCCGCGATGAAACCGTCGACGAGCTGCATCGTGAACCGGCCGGCGAAGTCGTCGGTGAAGGGGTCGTGCCCCTCCGCGGCCTGCAGCAGCGTGATCCCGCCCTGGCTCGCCAGGATGAAACCGGAGTACGCCGCCCCGCCCCGCAGGGCGGTCTTCGCCACCCCGCGGAGCCCACCGCGGATGAAGTTCCGTATCCCGCCCTTGATCGTCTGCTTCCAGAGCTGCGTCAGCAGTTGCTTGGCCAGGGTCCGGATGGTGATCTTGGTGCCCGCGATCTGCAGGGCGCCCGCGGCGGCTCCCACACCCGTCCATGCCGTGATGATCATCTGCACGAGGGCGATCCCGAGCATGACGAGGTTGATGATCGCCATCCACTTCATGCTCTCGATCTCGAGCGCCTTCGCGTGCACGTTCTCCTGCATGGCGCCCAGCGCCTCGGCCATGCCGGCGGCCTCGTCGAGGTACGCCTGCAGCTGCTCGCGCACCAGCGCGGCGGTACCGTCACCCTGCCAGGCACTGAGGTCGTTCAGGTAGCCGCTGATCTCCTCCAGGTGGTCGCTGTAGAGCTGCGCGGCGGCGCGGTAGGCGTCGGAGAGGTCGAAGAGCCGGTCGTGGCGCGCCTCCGGCCACTCGAGGATCATCTCGAGGAAGTCGCCGAGGACCGGGATCCATTCGTTGAGCTCAACGAAGAACTGCCGTACCTCCTCCAGTACGGCATCGGCGGCGTCCTCGACGACGTTGTCGCCCACCTGCTCCTCCCCTCGGCGACCTCAACCGCGACCGGCCATACAGCGCGCGGGAGCGGTCATGCGGGCGTGTGCGAGCGCACGGCGTCGACCAGGCTGAGCAGCAGCCCGCCCACGGCATCGGGTGGCGTTGATCTGGGGATGCGGCGAGCGAGGTGAGCCGCGGCCGCGCCGGGCACCTGGGGTCCGGCTGCGTGGGCGGTGCGCGGCTCGATGATCAGCTCCTCCTGACCGGGACGGATCTGCAGGCAGACGCTGTGCCGGAAGAAGTCCTCAACGGAGAGCCGGGCCTTGCCGGCGAGGGAGGCCGTTATCCGCTCGCGCGCGTCGGCGTCGGTGGCCGCCGCGATCGTGGCCTGCGCACAGCCGAGCAGCAGGCCGAGCTCCCGGGCGCCAGCGCTGGACCGCGCCGATGCCACCGGGGTGAGCCAGTGGAGCTGCCCGTCCTCCTCTGCCACCGGCACGAACTGCAGCAGCCCGTCGGTTTCGAAGGCCACCACCGGGCGCGGCGGGGCGGAGTGGTCGGGAAGCTCACCCGGCCAGGACGCGGCCGGTTCCTCGTGCAGCCGCGGCTCGAACCACCACGCCCGACCGTCCTCCTCGGCGTCGGTTCCGGCGGGCAGTTCGCGCACGCCTCGGCCGGGCAGGAAGTCGGCGAAGACCAGGCCGGCGCCGCCGTACGCCAACGGCAGGCCCAGGCTGGTCAGCCGGTCGAACACGGCGCGCCCGAACCGCTCCAGCACCGCTGCGTCGCCAGCCCGGAACGCCAGGCTCAGCTCGTACTCGTACGGCGCGAACGCGGTGTCCTGCGCGGCGCCCGGCTCGCCGTCCTCACCCAGCTCGGTGCGGTCCAGGCGGAGCTGGGCCCAGCCGTCGACACCGATCCACCGTCGGGCATCCACGGGCAGCACGTGGTCATGCCCGGAGTAGAAGTAGCTGACCACCTCCAGGGCCTCGGCGACACGGTGCGCCAGGCGATGCCACTCGCCCGCGTACTTCACGTAGATCTCGACGCTGCCGCCCATCACCAGCCTTTCGCCCGCGTCCCGCACCCGTCGACGCGACTACGCCTGGTACGTGTTCCTGATCTCGACTTCGTTGGTGGCATCGACGGCCTGGTACTCGGTCATCGCCATGACGGTCTTGTCACCCACCTTGATCAGGCCCTCACCCGCGCGGGACATGCCGTCGCTCAGATCGTCACGCAGCCGCGTCTCACTGCCCTCGGGCACGACGTTGTAGGTCGACTCGAACGCCTGGCCGTATTTGTCGTTGCCCCACGGCCGCTCCGCCTCGATCGCCTGAATCTCGCTCTGCAGGCCCTGGATCCTCGCGCGGAACGTCTCGCCGATCGACCGCAGGATGGCGCCCTTAGCGCTGATCTCGTTGGGGTCGCCGTCGATCTCAAGGTACGTACCCATGGCCCTCCTCCTTCTTCAGGATCCGCGGCAGGTCGGCGTCGTGACTGGTCACCAGCTTGTCGAAATCCGTGGCGCCCATCAGCCCGAGGCCCCGGTCCTTCGGCATCGCCTTGTCGAGGATCTCCTTGGTCTTCTTGTTGGCGTCCTCGACCGCGGCCCGCACGGTCGACAGGATCGACGCGGCCAACGCCTTGGAGTTCGGATTGCGGAACACCCTCGGGTCGATCTCCAGCTCCAGCAACTGACCCCGCGGGCCCACCACCGCCTTGATCAGCCGGTCATCCGACCAGGCGGTGCCGGTGATCTCGAGGATCTGCTGGCGGGTCTGGGCGGCGTTCTTCAGGGTCTGTTGCAGATCGCCGATCACATCGCGGATCGCCGACCACTGCGGACGCTCCACACCATCACCTCCCCGTGGCCCATGGCAGCGCGTGCGCGCACCGACGGGCATGCTCCGACAATAGAGGACCGGAACACCTATCGGCCTCAGTCCCGTCCCCGCAGCAGGTCGGTGATATCACCGGGGGGTGGCGGCTCGGGGAGCGGCACCGGCTCGTCCTCCAGGCCGCGGGCAGGGGCCGCGTCGCGCGCCAACCCGGCCGCGTGGGCGAGCAGAGCCGGCACGCGGTCGCCGGGCAGCGAGAACTCGATGAGCGAACCGGGGTTGACCACCAGCCGGTGGGCCGTGTCGGGCCAGCGACGCAGCACCGCGATGAGGTCGACGGTGGCGGTCGGCACGTCGAGCCCCGCCGCGCGCAGGTACTCCGCGCATCGCTCGGGAGAGGTGAAGACGGTCACCGCCGGTGTCCCGTCGATGACCAGGGACCGGTGCGGCACGGTCACCGGCGCGGTCACCAGCACGTCGAGGAGCACCTGCGCGTCCGGCGCCGCGAGCGCGTCGCGCAGCAACCGCTCCACCTCGTTGTGCGGCACGAAGGGCGCCAGCGTGGCCGGTGTCGGCAACAGGGTCGCGACAGCCTCCGGCGGCACCAGCACCACGATCGGGGTGGCGGGGTTGATGGCCAACCCCCACGGCTCCGGCGTGTCGAGGTCGGGCCACGCCCGCACCAGCTCCGGCAGGCTGGTCGCGCGCCATCCGTCCACGTTCACCGTCCGCCGCATCGTCTCCACGGACGTGAAGGCGAGCAGGTACGGCACGCCGTCGCGTTCCCGGGTCAGCAGGCGCTGCCGGCTGCGCTGCGGCGTCTCGTCCTCGGCGAAGCCGGGCAGCACCAGCGGCGCGGTGGCGAGGATGGCCAGGACCTGCGAGGCGTCGCCCGCCTCCGCCGCCTCGCGCAGCCGGTGCTCAACCTCGTTCGCGGGGGTCCACGCGCCGCCGGTCATCGCGCCTCGAACAGTGCGGTCAACGGGTCCTGCCCGGGCGCCGGCGGCGGCTGCCAGGGCGCCCGCATCCGCGCCGGCAGGCCCGCGCCGACCGTTTCGTCGCGCACCTCGGTGACGCGCCCGGCCGCGACCCACTCCTCGGCCAGCGTGAGCAACAGGGGCGGCGGCGCCACGAGCATGGCGAGGAACTCGTCGATGGTGTCGGCGCAGCGGTGCAGCAGGTGCGTGCAGATGTACGCCGCATCGACGTCGTCCCGGTCGCGCGGATCGTCGTCGTCGTAGTACCAGATGGAGTCCAGGTCGTCGCCGGACACCTTGACCGCGAGCAGCCCACCCTGGACGTACCCGATCGGCAGGAAGTCCAGCGTCAGCCGGTCCCGGACCCATTCCCCCACATAGGACAGCTCCTGGTGCCGGTCCGCGCGGGCGAGGCCGAACAACGGCTGGTCGGCGACGAACCCGAAGCCGGGCAGCACGCCGGGCGCGGCCGGACCGGCGCCGTTGGTCTCGGCGAGGAACCGCCGGTACGCCGGGGGCAGCGGCCAGCCGAGCAGACGTTCCAGCAGGTCGAGCACGTCGTCGGGCACGGTCTCGCCGGGCGCGCACGGCACCGGCGGCGCCGGGCTCGGCACGCTCAGCCCGCGTGCGGAGATGCCCATCGTGCGCACCCCTCCGGCGTGCCGGAACGCTCCGTGCAGCTCGATCGGCACCAGCGCAAGCTGACGGGTGTGGGCGACGTGGGCCCAGCACCAGCCCGCCGGGGTCGCCACCGCGCCGGCCGGCTGGGCCGGCGACCACAGCGGGTCGCCGTCGGGCCCGGTGGCGGCGCGGGCCATCGCGAGGTTGGCCGCGAGCACGTCCACCACCCTCGCCTCGTCGAGGGTCAGGCCGTCGACGGGCGGCGGCAGCTCCACCACCGCCCGGGCGCACAGCGGCCAGTCCGGGTACCCCTGAGGAGTGACGAGCACGCCCTGCCGGTAGCGCACGCGAAGGGCGGGCGAACCGGGATGGATGATGCTCATCGCGAAGCGCGCCCCCGGAGGCAGGGGGGCACGGTCCCCCGCGTTCTGGCGGTCCGGTGTGGTCATGGCGCGAGGCGGGCGAACGTGCCGGCGGCCACGCGGCCGAGCCGCTGCGCTATGTCGTCGGGCAGCTGATGGCGCGCGCTGACCGTCTCGCAGTCGATCGTGAGGGCGAGGTTGCCGTGGTACGCGACCAGCCGCACCCCGCTCCTGCCGCCGAACCAGAACGCACCCGACCCGACACCCGGGAGCTCGGTCGGTGCCGAGTCCGCCGTCGCGCGGGCCATCTCGAAGAAGTCCCTGGCGATCTGACCGTTGCGGAACAGCTCGGCGTCGACGGACAGGCCGACCGCCATGGCCGAGGACGACCGTGAGGTAGCGCAGAGGCCGGGCGCGTCGGCGATGGGCTGTCCACCGTCGATCGGGAAGATCTCCTTGAGCGCGCTGTCGTCCACCATCCCGCACAGGGCCTGCGGCAGCTGGTACACGACCTCGGTCTCCGAGGGCGTCGGGGAAGGGCTCGGCGCTGCGCCGCTGTCCTCGGAAGTCGAGTCGCGGGCGATGTCGATGGGGCGCGCTGGCCCATCCGGTCGAGAGCAGCCGAGCAGGGCGATGAGCGGCAGCACCCCGAGCGCCACCGCCACCCGGAGGCGTGCGAGAGCGGACATCACGTCCCCAGGGTGGGCTTGGGTTCGACCGTCGGTGCAGCGGTTTTGGTGGGCTTGCCGTCGAGCACCCCACCGCCCGGCGTCGACACGGTCCAGGCCCCCTCCTGGTCGAGCAGCCTGCGGATCTTCTCGAACTCCTCGTCCACCCTCGAGCGTGCCTCGGCCCCGTCCAACTTGCGCGAGGTGAGTTCGGCCTCGTACCCGGGCGACCGGCGGCGGCGTCCCACGATCCCGCTGGACGATTCCGGCCGGGGCGCCGCGTCGGCCACCGGCTTCGCGGAACGGCCCACGACCGGGCCGGCGGTGGCGGGCTTCGGGGGCGCCAGCGGGGCGCGGTCGGCCGTCGGCGGCGCCGAAGGGCGGGCGGGTGGCGTCGGTTGCTGCGCGGCGGGACGCGGCCGGTTGAGCACGGGTGGAGCGGCGCCGGGGCGCAGCGGCGCCGACTGGCCGGAGCGCAAACCGGGACCGGGCTGGTTCGGTGCGGGGCGGGGTGCACGCAGCACCGGTGAGGCCGGGGTACGCGACGGGGGGCCGCCGAACTGGGATTGACCGGGCGCCGCCGGTCGGGCCGGCGTCTTCGTCGTCGGCCCGTCGCCACGCTTGCCCGGCGGCGTGGCCGGGGCGTCCTGGCCGGGGCGCTTGATCTGGGCCGGCGGGTGCGGCTGCCCCTTGCCCGGCGGCTGCGGCAGACCGGGTGTACGCCCGCCCTCCGGCAGCCCGGCGTTGCCCGGGCGCAGCACGCTGGGCACACCGCTGCCCTTGGTGTTGCTCAGCAGCCGGCTCAGGTCCGAGGTGTTCGGCGCCGCCGGCGGTCGCACCGCGGGCGCAGGCGAGGGCTGGCCGACGTTGGGCACGGGGGGCGCCACGGGCGGGACCACGGGCAGGCCGGCGAGCGGCGGCGCCACAGCCGGAGGCGCCACGTCCGGCGGCGCCACCACCGGCGGGGTGACCGTCGGTGGGGTGACCGTCGGCGGCGTGACCTGCCCGATGTCGACCTGGGCCTGGATGTTCGGCGGGGCGATGTCGGGATGCCCGATGTTCGGTGTGCCGATGCTGGGTGGTGTGACGTTGGGGATGCCGAACTGCCCCGCCTGCCACCGCGCGATGAACTCTGGATTCTCCCGTAGGGCATTGGTCGGTCCCTCGTAGACGGTAGCGCGCCCGCCGCCGAGCTCCTCATTCATGACCGACCAGTACTCCTGGGCCATCTCGTACTGGATCGTCCGGGCCCGGCCGTGCCATGTCAGCGCCTCTTCGCGCATGCGGGTCACGTAATCCTTGGCTGTCTGGGTGCCTGGGGGGATCTCGCTGACGGACGAATAGGAGGTTCGCATTTGCAGCCATTCGTTGCTGACTTGGACCATGTGCCGGCAGTACTCGTCCCAGAGGTCCTTCATTCGCTCCTGGTGCCTCACAATGACCCCGGCGAGGGCGGCCGTGCCCGTGTAGTTCTTCAACGCGGCGTCCTTCCAGTCGTCGAGCGACTTCAACGTCGCGCCCGGGCCGCGGGCCAGGAAGGCATCGGCCCCTTTGCCGGTCCATCCCGTCCCACTGGTCGAGGTACCATCGCCGCCGTACTTCAGACCCATGGCCGCCTTGCGCACCCGCCCGGCGATGTCGTCGAGGACCAGGTACATCGTCCACCACTGGTCCTTAAGCTGGTACAACGCGCCGGCATCCTGCGCCATGATGCGCTTGTAGATCTTTTCAATCGTGTCGTTGGCTTCCGCCTCGGCGCTATCCTTCACGCTTTCCGGTGCATTGGCCCAGTTGATGGTGAAGTCCGGCAGTTCCCCGCCGTCCTGCGGCTGTGGGTAGTAGCGGATGTCGTCGCCCATTTTGGCGGCCATCCGCCGGGCGTTCATGAGCTGCTCGTTCCGCGCAGTCTCGTACCCGAAGTAAGGTCCGTCTCCGGTCATGGCGCCGCCCTCAGTAGCCTCGTCCGAACTCCTCGACGAAATAGTCCTCGCCGTAGGTGTCCAGCTGCTCCACGGCCTGCTCGATGGGGCCGGCTTCGGCGTCCGCCCGACCGCCGCGGTCGCCCGGGTCCACCGTCACCGGGTCCGACCTGGTCGTGCGCTCCTCGCCGTTGGTCCGCACGGTCGTCTCGTTGGTCACCGTAACCCGACCCGTGGAGTCGGTGACGGTCGACGTGGTGGACGTGGTGCCGTTCTGCTCGTCGCCCTGCGTGGTGGTGGTCCGCTCCACCTTCGCGCCGCCGTAGGTGGTGAACCTCTCCTCGGTGGTGGTCGAGACGACCTTGCCGCCCGGCGCGTAGATGGTCGTCGTGATGATCGTCGAGTCGGACTGGTACGACGAGTCGGAGCCCTTGGTGGTGACCGTCACCATCTTCGTCGAGCCGTCCGGGTAGATGTAGAGGGTGACCCCGTTCGCGACGTGGTATACCCGGGCGTGGCTGTCGTCGCCCTGCGCGGCCATGAGCATCTCGCCGCTCTGCTCGGCCATCCGCCGCTCGTACTCCGACCACGACTCCACAGAGCGGAATCCGGGTGGAGCCGTAGCGCCGGGGTCGCCGAAGGCGAAGGCCACGTCGTTGATGTCGGCGGCCGATTCACTGTCGGCGTTCTCGTAGATCTCCGCGATGACGGCCGCCGCGGAGCCGATGTTGCGGATGCCGTCGAGCACGTCGTCGACGAAGTGCTGAAAGTCGCTCAGCCGCCAACGCAGGAGGCGGGCGGCGTAGACGCCCTCCGGGAAGGGGCCCGCGTCGGTGGGCTGCTCGAGCCCTTCGCGGATCATCTGGGCCATCGGAGACAACGTCATCGTCGCCGGTCCGGTGGCGTCCGTCTGGACGTCGAGCATCTCCAAATAGAAGCTGACGAGGTCCGTAATGTTGACCTTGACGTCCGGTCCGTTGAAGGACTCGTAGTCGACGGAGGGGCCGCCACCTCCGCCGTCAGCGACGACTGCCACCTTGCCTCCCCCGATGCGCTTCCCGTACGCGAGTTCGAGCCTATTACCCCAGCACCAGCAGACACAGGCGGTGCCCCGGCCGACTCAGGACTCCGCCCGGGCACCGCCTGCCATGTCGCGATGTCAGAAGCTGGACGACAACCGCTGGTCCACCGACTGCATCCGCTCGGCGGAGGCGCTGAGCTGCGTGGCGAGGCGGGCCAACGCCTCCTTGATCTCGCTGGCGCCCTGGTTCCACTTCCTCCGCGCCTCGTCGCAGGCCTGGCCGGCCGCGCCCGACCAGTCGTTGGCGAAGAGCTGGGTGAAGGCGGTGTACAGGTCCTCGAGGGAACGGTCCATGTTGGCCTGGAACATGGAGATGGCGGTGGCGACGTCACTGATCGCGCCGAAGTTGTAGGTGATGGGGGTCGTCATCGTCATTCGCCTCTCAACGTCTCGATCCTGGTGGCCTCGGCGTCAGCCGCGCAGCGCGTCCGCGACGCTGCCGGTCAATCCGGCGTTGCGGATGTCGGTGGCCGCTTCCTCGTCGTGGCTGCCGTACTGCGTGGAGGCATCGCTGATCTTGCTTGCGAGCTCGCTCAGCGCGTTCAGGATCGTGCGCAGGCCGTCGTTGAGATCGGCGGACACGCTCTGCAGTGCGGCGTTGGCCGCACCGCTCATGCCCGTGCCGCTCAGCGCCTGGATCCGCTCGATCAGGCTCGACATCCCCTTCGCCAGCTGGTCACCGGTGTCCACGCAGCGCTGGGCCATCGCGTTGAGCTGCTCCTGCGTGGCGTGCACCGTACCGACGCCTGGAGTAGTTGTCACGCTGGGTTCACCCCGCTCCTCTGTCACACGCCCCCCGGCCGGGGAGCCTCCCCCTTTTCGGGCACACGATACTCGTGCACCACAACTCGCCCTCCGAACGGTAGCGTCAATCGTCCACTGAGGCCACCCCGGATCCACCCGACCATGAGCAGGGGCATTGTCGTAAGATCCGGGCACAACCTCCCCGGCCGAGGGCGAGGGACCGGGCGGCGACGGGCGCAGCACCACCGCGTCACGCGGTACACACCGGGAGGTCACGATGGCGCTGCAGATGGATCCGGAGCGCCGGCGCAGGCTGATGGAGCTCGCGCGGTGGCGCGAGGAGTGGGCCGAGAAGTACGGCATCGACGACATCGACTGGACGCCGGACGGCGCCGACGGACCCAACCGGCGCAGCCCCACGCCGGAACAGGCGTGGGAGTACGTGCGGCGGGCGCGCGAGATCTCTGGCCAGGACCCCGAGACCGGCCGCTATCTCGACTGAGCTTGTCGCTCAGCCTGCCGGGGTGATCCGGTGAGACTCGGCCGGGAGGTCGCCTCACCTACACCGTGGACAGTGAGCCGCCTTGATATGATCATTGACACCGGCCGTTGATCGCCTGCTACCCCTCCTCGGTGAACACCACCTCGCGGCGCTTGCGGATCGCGGGGAGGATGGCGACGACGAGCGCCACCACGGCCAGGGCCAGGAACACCGCGGAGATCGGTCGGGTCAGGAACACCGACGTGTCGCCGTGCGAGACGATCAGCGCCCGCCGCAGGTGCTCCTCGAGCAGGGGTCCGAGGACGAAGCCGAGCAGCAGGGGCGCCGGCTCGCAGCCGCACTTGATCAGAATGTAGCCCAGGATCCCGAAGAACACGATCGCGTAGACGTCGTACGCATTGAACCCCAGGGAGTAGGTGCCGATCGCCGCGAACAGGATGATCATCGGGAACAGCACCTGGTACGGGATGCGCGCCATGCGCACCCAGATGCCGATCAGCGGCAGGTTCAGCAGCACGAGCAGCACGTTGCCGATCCACATCGACGCGATCAGACCCCAGAACAGCGCCGGCTCGTCGTTGATGATGTTCGGGCCGGGGACAAGGCCGTGGACGATGAACGCGCCGACCAGCAGGGCCATGACCGGGTGGGCGGGCAGACCCAGGGTGAGCAGCGGGATGAACGACGTCTGTGCCGCGCCGTTGTTCGCCGACTCGGGGCCAGCGACGCCCTCGATCGCCCCGCGCCCGAACTCCTGCTGCCGCTTCGAGATCCGCTTCTCGACGGCGTACGAGGTGAACGAGGCCAGCACGTGGCCGCCGCCGGGCAGGACGCCGAGCGCGGCGCCGAGGCCCGTGCCCCGCAGGATCGGGCCGACGATCCGCCGCCGCTCCTCGCGGTTCGGCCAGAGGTTCTTCACCTTGGTGGCGATGGCCTGGCGGGTCTGCTCGTTCTCCAGGTTGCGCAGGATCTCCGCCACCCCGAACATACCGACGGCAACCGAGACGAAGTCGATGCCGCCGTACAGTTCGCGCTGGCCGAACACGAACCGGGGCGTGCCGGTGTAGATGTCCTGGCCTACCGTGCCGAGCAGGACGCCGAGCGCGATCATCGCCAGTGCCTTGAGCACCGAGCCACGCGCCAGCGCGATCGACATGATCAGGCCGAACAGCACCAGCGAGAAGTACTCGGCCGGGCCGAACTTCAACGCGACGCGGGCCAGCGGTGGCGCCGCGACGGCCAGCACGAGGGTGGCCAGCGTGCCCGCGACGAAGGACCCGATCGCGGCGACCGCCAGGGCCGGACCGGCCCGTCCCTGGCGGGCCATCTCATGCCCGTCCAGGGCGGTGACCGCCGCCGACGATTCACCGGGCAGGTTGATCAGGATGGCGGTCGTCGAGCCGCCGTACTGGGCGCCGTAGTAGATGCCGGCCAGCATGATCAGCGCCGTGACCGGCTCGAGGCTGAACGTGATCGGCAGCAGCATGGCGACCGTCGCGGTCGGCCCGATGCCGGGTAGCACGCCGACCGCCGTCCCGAGCAGCACTCCCAGGAAGCAGAAGAGGACGTTCTGGGCCAGAAGGGCGGTCGAGAAGCCCAGCGCGAGGTTGTCGAGAAATTCCATGCCTCAATCCGAGTGCCGCGTCAGAACGGGAGCCACGGGCCGAACAGCGGGATCGGCAGCCGGAGTCCGACGACGAAGATGAGCGTGCTGGCCGCGGTCAGCCCGGTGGCCAAGGCCAGGGCCGTGAGCAACCGCAACCGCCGGCTGGCCAGGCTGGTGAGCAGGGCGGTCACGACCGACGCCGGCACGAACCCGAGGCCCCGCACGCTGTATCCGAAGAACACGAGCGCGAGCACGATGACGCCCACCGCGCGCCACGGGATCGACCCGAACGAGACCACTTCGCCGGCGATGAGTCCTTTGATCACGATCGCCAGGCCCAGGGCGGCCATGGCCGCGCCGACCAGCAGCGGGAAGGCGCCGGGGCCCATCCGCAGTGGGGTGCCCAGCTCGTAGCCGAGCGCCCCCACCGCGAATGCGCCGCCGATGAGTACGAAGATTCCCCCGGCAAGGACGTCCGGGAAGGACCGGCGGCGCTCCATCTCAGGAGGTCTCGACCCCGGCGTCGGCGATGATCTTTGCCCAGGTGGCGAGCTGTTCTTCGAGTTTGGCCCGGTGCGCCTGCGGGGTCGCATCCTCGGCCGGTACCGGAGCGGTGCCGAGCTTGGCCATCTGGTCGATGACCCCCTGGTCGGCCAGCGCCACCTTCAGCGCCTCGGACAGCTTCTCGACGATCTCCTCCGGCGTGCCGGCCGGGACGTAGAGACCGTGCCAGACGCTGACCTGCAGCTGGGGCAGCCCGGCCTCGGCCGTGGTGGGCAGGTCGGGCAGGCTCTTCACCCGCTCCGGGGTGGTGACCGCGTACGCCTTGATCGCACCCGCGGAGATCTGGCCGCTGGTGTTGGTCGTCTGGTCGCACATGAAGTCGACCTGGCCGCCGACGAGGTCGGTCAGCGCGGGGCCGGTCCCCTTGTACGGGACCTCCTGCAGCTTGACGCCCACGGCGTCCTGGAACAGCAGGCCGCACAGGTGGGAAGCGGCGCCGACGCCGGCGTTGGCGAGGGTGACCTTGTCGGCGTTGGCCTTCACATACGCCACGAGGTCCTGCAGCGTCTCGGGCTGGAAGTCCTTGCGGGCGACGATCGTCATCGGCACCTCGGTGACGAGGCCGACCATCTCGAAGTCCTTGAGCGGCTCGTAGCCCAGGTTCTTGTAGAGGGCGGGCGCCGTGGACATGCCGATGTGGTGCATGAGCACGGTGTAGCCGTCGGGCTTGGCCCGCGCGACCTCGCCCGCGCCAACCGTGCCGCCCGCGCCCTCGACGTTCTGAACGACGATCTTGGCGCCAAGCTTGGCGGCCATCGGCTCGGCGATCATTCGGGTGACGGTGTCCGTCGGGCCGCCCGCGCTGAACGGAACAACGAACGTGATGTTCTGCTCCGGGTAGTTCCCGGCATCTCCTGTGCTGCCGCCATTGCCGGAACAGGCGGCCAGGAGCGAGACGGCGCCGATCGCGGCGATCAACCGCGCGGCCATCCGGTGCCTGGTCGTTGTCATGTCGAGGCCTCCTCGTCAGCCCATACGCGTCCCCGGGGTTGGTGAGCGGGCTAAGTCTCGGCCGGCAGGGACACGGATGGGTGTCGGAGAAATCCCAAGAAGCGCGCGGATGTCAGAGAAACCTTAAGAATCGAAGGGCTAACGCGAAAGGCGGACCGGACCATACAATTCGCCGCTATGCGGGTCACCGTGGTCGAGGATGACGACCGCGTAGCGCGGGGTCTGGTGACCGTCCTGGCCCAGGCGGGCTTCGAGGTCCACCGCATCGCCACCGCGGCGGAGGCCATGCGTGCCGCCCCGACCGACGTGGTCCTCGTCGACCTGAATCTGCCCGACGGCGACGGACTCGACGTGATCCGCAAGCTGCGTGATCACCCGGAAACCGCGGTCATCGCCGTCACAGCACGGTCGGAGGAGCACGAGCGGGTCCGCGGCCTGCGCACCGGCGCCGACGACTACATCGTCAAGCCGTTCGGCGTCCCGGAGCTCCTGGCCCGCATCGACGCCGTCCTGCGCCGCACCCGGGCGGCTCGTGCCCTGAGCCACCCGGACGAGCCGCTCGTCCTCGGCCCGCTGCGGATCGCCGTCGGCACCCGCGAGGTCACCGTCGACGGCAGGCCCGTGACGCTGACCCGCAAGGAGTTCGAATTGCTCCTGCTGCTGGCCCGGCGGGCACCGAACGTGGTACGCCGCGACGTCATCCTCGACCAGGTCTGGGGCGCCACGTGGGAATCATCGAGCCGCACCCTGGACACCCACATCGCCGCGTTGCGGCAGAAGCTCGGGTCGGCCGTGCTCATCCGCACCGTCCACGGGGTCGGCTACCGGCTGCTGGCCGACGCCCGGAGCTGATCCGCTGACGCGCCGTGCACCGTCGCCTGCTCGTCGTCCTGGTGCCCCTCGCCGTGCTGCTCGTCGCGGCGCTCGGGGTGCCGCTCGGGGTCACCGTAGCCGAGCGGGAGATGCAGGAGACGTACGTCGACCGGCTCAACGACGTCGGCCGGTTCGCGTCGTTGGCCGAGACCGCGCTGTCCACGGGGCGGACCGAGGCGCTCCAGCAGGAGCTGACGCGCTACCACGAGCTGTATGGCATCCCGGTCGCGGTGATCGACACATCGGGTACCGTGCTGCTCGGACCGGCCAGCGCGTACCAGGAGGCGGCGCGGGCCGAGCCGGAGTTGTCCCGGATCGTGACCGCGGCGCTGGCCGGGGCGAGGTCCGAACCGTCCGGGAAATGGGCACCGTGGGACGACTCCGCACTCGTGGTCGCCGAGCCGGTGGGCCGGGACAGCGAGGTGGTCGGCGCGGTCGTGGCGATCTCCGACCTGTCGAAGACGCGCGACCGCATCCTCGTGCGATGGGCTTGGCTCGCCGGGCTCGGGCTGCTGCCGTTGATCGCGTTGGTGGCCGTCGCCTGGCCGGTATCGGCGTGGGTGCTGCGGCCGGTGCGGGAACTGGACGCGGCGAGTTCGCGGATCTCACGAGGCGACTTCACGATCCGCGCGGACGTCGAGGCCGGCCCGGTCGAGCTGCGGCGGCTGGCGGAGTCGTTCAACACGATGATGGACGCGGTCGAGAACGCCGTGCAGCGGCAGCGGGCGTTCGTCTCCGACGCGTCGCACCAGTTGCGCAATCCACTGACCAGCCTCCGGCTCGCCGTGGAGAGCCTGGCGCCACACGTGCGCCCGTCGAGTGAAGCTCGGCAGGCGTACGAGGTTGCCATCGACGAGCTGAAGGCGATGCATCGGCTGCTGAACTCGCTGCAGGCCGTTGCCCGGATGGAGAGCATGCGGACGGCGTCGCCGGTGGACCTCGACGAGGTGCTGGCGACGCGGGTAGACCGGTGGCGGGCGTTGACGGCGACGACGGGACACGTCCTGGCGCTCGACGTGCCGCCTGGGCTGCGGTTGATGGAGCCACCAGGCGGACTGGGCAGCATCCTCGACGAGCTGATCAGCAATGCGTTGCGGCTGTCGGACGGGCGGTTGGTGGAGGTGAGCGCCCGAACCGTCCCTGCTCGTGGCAGCGCCGCACGCAGCGACGGTTCCGCGGCTGGAGGCACCATCACCATCGCTGTCCGTGACGACGGCCAGGGGCTCGACCCGTCCGAACGCACCCAGGCGCTACGGCGGTTCTGGCGCTCGCCGAGGCACCAGAACGTGCCCGGGACCGGCCTGGGGCTGGCGATCTGCGCCGACCTGGTCGGGGCGGCCGGAGGTGAGCTGCGGCTGGAGGACGGCCTGCCGCGCCCGGACGGGTCCGGGTATGGACTGGCCGCCGTGGTTGAGTTGCCGGTCGCTCCGCAGGTGGCGGCGCCGCCCGGCACCCCGGCCCCGTCGCCCGTCTGAGGCACTGGGATCCGTCGCCGGCCTGTCATGGTCTGGGGGTCATGGTCTGGGAGTCAGCGCTTCTGGTCGCGGAACCAGGCGGCCGCGCCCGGATGAAGCGGGACCGATCCCGTGGCGATCCCGGTACGCACGTTGATCTGCCACGCTTCCGGAACGGCTTCGGCGTCGCTCTGGCCGTTGGAGGTGATCGAGCCGGTGTATCTGAAGATCGTATCGGTAATCGCGTAGACCAGGTCATCGGGCAGGTCGTTACGTGCGAGAAGCACGTTCGGCACCGCGATCGTACGGGTGGCCGGGACGCCGGCGTAGGCGGTCGCGGGAATCGTGGCGGGGGCGTAGGGGCCCGGGAACGCCGTGAAGAGCGCCTCTGCCTGTGCGGCCAAGGGGATCAGCCGGATCGGGTGCCGCTGCGCCAGCTCCACGATGGCAGGCGTCGGGACGCCGGTCAGGGAGAACATCGCGTCGATCCGGCCGTCGCGCAGTGCCGCCGCCGATTCGGCCTGGCTGAGGCGCCGGCCGTCGACGTTCACCGAACCAAGCTGTAGGAGCCGCAGCGACGTGAACTCGGTACCCGAGTCACGGGCACCGAGGGATACGCGCCTGCCCTCGATGTCCCGAAACTCGTCGATCGGTGAACCGGCCATGACAACGAGATGCAGGTGGCTGTCGTAGAGCCGACATATCGCCGAAAGCCCTTCGGGCGCCCTGCCGTCGGTCGTGATCAGCGCGTCCAGGCTGGTCAGCCCGAGGTGCACGTCGCCGGCCAGCAGCATCCGGATGTTGTCGGTGGACGCCCGGCTCGGCACGGTGGTCACCGTGACACCTGGCACCTGGTCGGAGATGCGTTCAGCCAGCGCACCGCCGATGCGGCGGTATACCGCCCCCGCCGGCCCAGTGGCCAGTCGCAGGGAGACCTGCTCGACCTCGGGCTGCCGCGAGCAACCGACAAGCAGCCCGGCGGCGGCCAGGAGCACGGCACGCCGGCCGCATCGTACCTGCAGGTCCGGCATGCCGAGATGATAGGGGCGGTGGCCGGCGTTGGCCCTGCCCGAACGGGGGCGGACAGCCCTCCCCGGCACGCAGGTTTCCAGGAGGCCCGCCGGGAGCCCAGCCACGGCATCGGTGGCACCGGGAGAGGTCTATCGATCACCGCGATGCGGCACGCGGAGAGCCCGCGCTCACGCGGAGAGCCCGCGCTCTATTGATCGGTCGTGACCGGCGCCGGCCGGGCGGCCGCTTCCGAGTCCAGAACGGGGCCGGTCGGGAGCCGGGCAACCAGCGCGGCCGGGACGTCGACCACCTCGTCAGGCGAATAGCCCAGCATCATCAGCACCTCCGGCGAACGAACCGGGTACTTGACGCCGGTATCGGTGACGACGAAGTAGGGGCCGGACTCGGCGGTCGGCGCGCTCAGCACCCGGATGGTCGCGACCCGTCCCGCCGGCACCAGCACCCGGTCGGCGAGCGGTACCCCGTCGCCCGACGTGCCGGCGGTGGGGGCCGCGGTCTCCACGCCCGGCAGGATGCCCCCCACGTACAGGGTCGGGGGAGCCTTGGCGTCCGCGGTGACCGCGCAGATCAGGCCGTCCGCGCCGGACATCTGCAGCCTGGGCACGGCGGCCGGAGGGGCCTCCTCGCCGCTCGGGGTGACTACCTGGCTGCTGCGCCGCAGGGACGTGACGACCGACGCTGCCACCTCGTCGACCTGCACCTGGTACGTGGCGCCGAGGATCGTCTTCTGCAGCTCCGTGATGGGCGCCACCCCGTTGTCCAGGACCAGGTAGTGCTGCCGCCCCGATCCGGTCTGCACGGTCAGCACGTCCCCGTTCCTGTAGTTCGGCACAGCGGTTGACGGCTTGCCCCGGTTACTCGCGCTCACCGCGGCGATATCGCTGCCCGCGGGCAGCGCGTTGAGCCACGCGGCATCCACCGGCACCGGGGTGACCGCGCCGAACAGCGCCGGCACCAGGCGGGTGGGCTGCCTCACCAGGTAACGCCGGCCGTGCCAGACGAGATACGTGTCGTCCCCACCCGCCTGGCGGACCAGGACGCCCTCGTCCTCGAGGCGGGTCGCGTTGTCCGGGACGACCGCGAGCGCGAGGGCGCTCATGCTCACCCGACTGCCGGACCTGTCGGTACCGGACGTGGCGCAGACCGTCCACGGCAGACCGGTCCGCTTTCCGGCGGGGGGCAGCGAGTCGGGAGCGCCGGGTATCCCGATCGTCGTCCCCCGCGGGACCGAACCGAGCGAGTTGCTCGCCACCCGGAACACCATGGGGCTGGGGCGGCCGGCGGCGAGCATCGCCGAGGCGTAGTTGAGCGTGGGATGCAGGATGCCGTCGAGGTAGACGAAGCTGGCCCCGGTCTCCTTCTCGATGACGACCGCGCCGTCCACCTGCCACTGGTCGCTGCCGACCTTGGTGATGATCCCGTACACGCCGAATCCGGCCGCGACCAGGATGGTGATCATCAGCCCGGCGAAGATGGCGCCGACCCCCCGGCGCAGCGGCGACTGCTGGGGGTCGGTCTCCCGCATGACGAACGCGGAGATGACCCGCTGGGTCAGGAACTGGTACGAGTGGAGTTGGTCGCGTCGCGTCGCCATCAGGTCTCACCCGCCGATGGAGGCGAACAGTCCCTGGATGTCGTCGAAGACACCGATGACCCCGCAGGCCAGAGGGATCAGAGCCATGATGGCGAGCACGTCGAGGATGTCGGCGGCACGCCCGACGTAGGGCGACGGGCTGCGGCGGCTGTAGACGAGCGCCGCGGCGAGCACCCCGACAGCGAGGAGGACGAGCACGACCACCACAAGCAGCCGCGGGGATCCGGGTTCGGCCACCAACGCCGTGCCGAGAGCGAGCAGCGCCAGGCCGGTGATCCCGCCCACGAGCAAGGGCACCCGCTGGCGGGGCAGCGCGAACAGCCGAGCCCGCAGCAGCAGCGCGACGGACGCGGCGAGGACCAGGATCCCGCCGACGGTCGAATCATCCACAGTGCCGAGGAACACCATCGCGCAGACGCTGGCCACCGCCGCGCCGAGCAGCATGCCGCTGAGCAGCTCGGTGGCCCGGGCCACCGCCGCGAACACGTCGGTGCGCTTGGGCACCGGACGGTCCTCGAGGATCTGCTCCGGACGGTCGGGAAGTTCCGGCACCGGCAGCCGGCCCAGCCACGTCGCCAACAGCGGATAGCCGGGCAGCAGGCCGATCGCGGTGGTCAGCGCGACGGCAGCCGCCCCCGCTGGGGACATGCCGGTCAGGCACAGCAGCGCAGCCAGCATCCCGAGCAGGCTCGTCCACAGGCCGGCCATGAACAGCACGTGCACGGCGGCGACACCCGTGTACCCGATCATGCTGAACACGAGCAGGGCGGCCGACCCCAGCAGGAGGTTGGCGGCCCCCAGCCCGGACAGCCCGACCGTGTCGGGCGCGGGGAGCAGCGCACCGCCGACGAAGGCGTACGGCAGCCCGGCTGCGGCGACAACGCCGCCCGCCGACGCGTCGGAGAAGGCGCGGGACAGAAGGATGCCGACAACGCCCAGGATCGCCGCCACCCCGAACGCGACACCGGCGGGCAGCGGCCACGGCGGCCCGGACGTGACCAAAGGAAACAGTCCGAAGGCGAGGACAGCGCTGGTGACCGCGAGCCCGCAGCGGCGGGTGGCCGCCTTCCCCCAGGACCGCCCGGCCCGACGCGCCCCGGCGGCGATCATCTCCACCACGTCGTCGTAGGCCATCTCCGGCCAGTCGTCGCGCCGCGGCACCAGGTGGAGCACCTCGCCGTCGCGCACGCCCTGGGTGGCGAGGGTACGGGTCGGTTCGAGCACGGCGCCGTTCGTGCGCCGCAGAACCCATCCGCCGTACCGGTCCTCGGTGTCGGCCAGCTCGTCGCCGGCGTGCCGGAGAAGATGGGGCAGCAACTCGGCGACGAGCATGTTGTCGGGCAACGCGACGTCCATCCGCCGTTTCGGCGCCGAGACCGTAACCCTGGCCAGACTGAGGCCGCCGGGGGCCGTCACGCTGGTCACCTCCCCGCACCTGCGCACTAGCCGCCGCTCTCCGAGCGCTCAACCTAGCACGCCGACCACCGCCGCCCACGGTGATCCGTCAGGGGTGCTGGCGGTTTATAGGATTGGCCCGCCCGATGCGGGCTGGGAGGGGAGGTCGAGCGGTGACATCGGTGATCGTCAAGCGGCCACCACGCCGTCCCGCGCCACCGCTGCCGAGCGGCGAGGTGGTGTTGGAGCCGCCACCCGAGATTCCCCCACCGTCCGGTAAGGCCTGGACCCGGATGCTGATGATCCTGCCGATGGCGGCCGGAGCCGCGGCGATGGGTCTGATGATGGGCGTGCAGCGCGGTGGACCGCTCATCTACGTCGCGGGCGCGATGTACGGCGTCTCCATCCTCGGCATGATCGCGATGATGGTGCTGAACCAGCAGGGCCCGGGCAAGAAGGAGATGATCCAGGCCCGCCGCCAGTACATGCGCCGCCTGGCGCAGCTGCGCGCGCAGGTCCGCGCCACGATCCGTGATCAGCGTGAGGCGGTCTACTACCGGCATCCCGACCCCGACGCGCTGTGGTCCATGGTGGGCGGTGGCCGCCTGTGGGAACGGCGCCGCAGCGACACGGACTTCACCGTCGTACGGATCGGCGTCGGCGACCAGGAGCTGGCCACGCCGCTCGTCCCGCCGCAGACCCGCCCGGTGGACGAGTTGGAGCCGCTGTGCGCGATGGCGCTGCGCAAGTTCGTCGCCACCTATTCGGTCGTGCCCGACCTGCCGGTCGCGATCGCGCTGCGCGACTTCTCGCACGTCTACCTGCGCGGCCCGGACCAGGCGGTCCGCGACCTGGTCCGGGCGCTGCTGGCGCAGGTGGTGACCTTCCACGCCCCGGACGATCTGCTCATCGGACTGTGCGTCGCCGACGCTCAGCGGCCGCACTGGGAATGGGCGAAGTGGCTGCCGCACGCGCAGCATCCGACCAAGGTGGACGCTGTGGGCCCGATCCGGCTCTTCGCCCCCACCGTCGCCTCGCTGGAGGCGATGCTCGACGACGTGCTGGCCAACCGGCCCCGGTTCGACCCGGCCGCGGCGCAGGCGTTCCCCGGCCCGCACATCCTGGTGGTCATCGACGGGGGCGCCACCGCCGGTTCCGACCACCTGATGACCGAAGGCGGCGTCGCCGGTGTGACGATCCTCGACCTGTCCAACCATCCGCCCCGGCTGCTGGACGAAACCGCGGTCGTGCTCGACATCGACGAGAACGGTATCGTCTCGGGCACCACCACCGACGGCAGCACGCAGGTGGGTAAGGCGGACGCCCTGGACGCCGCGCAGGCCATGGTGCTCGCCCGGGAGCTGGCCCCGCTGCGGCTGTCAGCCACCTCGTACACCGACCAGGACTCGCCGGTCAGCGTCGACCTCGGCCTCGCCGACCTGCTTGAACTCGGCTCACCGTACGAGTTGGACCTGACCAAGACCTGGGCGAGCCGCCCGAACCGCGACCGGCTGCGCGTGCCGATCGGCGTGGGCCAGGACGGGCGGCCGGTCGAGCTGGACCTCAAGGAGTCCGCGCAGGACGGCATGGGGCCGCACGGTCTGCTGGTCGGCGCCACCGGGTCGGGTAAGAGCGAGCTGCTGCGCACGCTGGTGCTCGCCCTCGCGGTCACGCACAGCTCCGAGATCCTCAACTTCGTGCTCGTCGACTTCAAGGGCGGCGCCACCTTCGCCGCCCTGGACCGCCTGCCGCACACCAGCGCGGTCATCACCAACCTGGCCGACGACCTGTCCCTCGTGGACCGCATGCTCGGCGCGATGCAGGGCGAGCTGGTGCGCCGCCAGGAGCTGCTGCGCCGAGCGGGCAACTACGCCTCGCAGCGCGACTACGAGCGGGCGCGGGCGGCCGGCGTGCCGCTGGATCCGCTGCCGAGCCTGCTGGTCATCGTCGACGAGTTCAGCGAGCTGCTGACCGCCCGCCCCGACTTCATCGACATGTTCGTGCAGATCGGGCGGGTGGGCCGCTCGCTCGGCATCCACCTGCTGCTCGCCTCGCAGCGGCTGGAGGAGGGCCGGCTGCGAGGGCTGGAGACGCACCTGTCGTACCGCATCGGGCTGCGCACGTTCTCCTCAATGGACAGCCGTGCCGTGCTCGGCGTGCCGGACGCGTACGAGTTGCCGCGCGCGCCCGGCCACGGCTACCTGCGCACCGGCACCGAGGGCATGGTCCGGTTCAAGGCCGCGTACGTGTCCGGTGTGATCCGCCAGGACGGCACCCCGACGAGCGCCGGGGGCCGGGCGGTCGACCCGGTGCGCGAATTCACCACCTACTACGTGGCGCCGCAGCGCGACGACAAGCCAGCCGAGCAGGTGGCCGAGCCGGAGGAGACGGTCGGCGGCGACACCCTGCTCGAGGTGCTGGTGCGGCGGATGGAGGGCCAGGGCCCGCCGGCCCACCAGGTGTGGCTGCCGCCGCTGAGCGAGCCGCCGACGCTGGACCAGCTGCTGGGCCCGATCGTGCACTCGCCCGAGCGGGGCCTGTCGGTGCAGTCGCTGGATCCGCAGTTCGCCCTGCACGGCCTGGTGGGCATCATCGACAAGCCGTTCGAGCAGCGCCGCGATCCGATGTGGCTGGACCTGTCTGGCGGCGCCGGCAACCTGATCGTGGTCGGCGGCCCGCAGAGCGGCAAGAGCAACTTCCTGCGCACGCTCATCGGCAGCCTGGCACTGCGGCACACGCCGCGCGAGGTGCAGTTCTACTGCCTGGACTTCGGCGGCGGTGGGCTCACCGCGATGGCGGGGCTGCCGCACGTCGGCGGGGTGGCCACCCGCCGCGACGTCGACAAGGTGCGGCGCACCATCGCGGAGCTGCACGGGCTCGTGCAGGCCCGGGAGGCGATGTTCGCTAGCCACGGCGTCGAGGGCATCGCCGCCTACCGGCGGGCCAAGCAGCAGCGACGGTACACGGAGGATCCCTTCGGGGACGTGTTCCTCGTCGTGGACGGCTGGGCCACGCTGCGGGCCGAGTTCGAGGATCTGGAGCCGGTCGTCAACGAGCTGGCCAACCGCGGCCTCGGCTACGGTGTGCACATCCTCGCCGCGACGAACCGCTGGTCGGACGTGCGGTCCAATGTGCGGGACATGTTCGGCACGAAGATCGAACTGCGCCTGGGCGAGCCGAGCGACTCGGTCATCAACCGCCGGGCCGCGGTGAACGTGCCGGAGCGCACACCGGGGCGGGGGCTCACGCCGGACGGCTTCCACTTCCTGGCCGGACTGCCCAGGATCGACGGCAAGCAGCAGGTGGACGACCTGGCCGACGCGGTGGCCGAGTTCGTCAAGCTGGCACAGACGTACTGGACCGCTCCCCCGGCGCCGGCCGTGCGCCTGCTGCCCGCCGAACTGCCGTACAGCGCGCTGCCCGCCCCGCAGGGCGGTCGCCTGCCGATCGGCATCGCCGAGTCGGACCTGCAGCCCGTCTACCTCGACTTCGACGCCGAGCCACACGCGCTGCTGTTCGGCGACATCGAGAGCGGCAAGAGCTCGTTCCTGCGCACCCTGGCGAAGATGGTCACGGCGAGCTACGAGCCGAGCCAGGCACGACTGCTGCTGGTCGATTTCCGCCGCAGCCTGCTCGGCTGCGTGGACACCCCCCACCTGATCGGGTTCGGCACGTCTCAGCAGACCACTGCCGACCTCATCAAACAGGTGGCGACCGTGATGCAGGAGCGGTTGCCGGGACCGGACGTCACGCCCGAGCAGCTGCGCTCCCGCAGTTGGTGGAAGGGCCCAGAGCTCTACCTCCTGGTCGACGACTACGACCTGGTGGCGAGTGCCACGAACAACCCGCTGGCGCCGCTGCTGGAGTACCTGCCGCAGGCCCGGGACATCGGTCTGCACGTCGTCATCACCCGCCGGATCGGCGGGGCGAGCCGGGCCCTGTTCGACCCGGTCATCAGCCGGATCCGGGAACTGGCCTCGCCCGGCATCATGATGTCCGGCCCGCGGGAGGAGGGTCCGCTGTTCGGCACCATCAAGCCGCAGCCTCTGCCGCCCGGTCGCGCCTGGCTGTTCACCCGCCGGCACGGCGCGCGCCTGGTGCAGCTCGCGTGGACGCCGCCGGCGATCTGACCACCACCGGCGGCGCCGGCCGACCCCGGCGCGGCGGGCGCCGGTCGGCCTGCCGGAGGGGGTCGCCCGGGAGAGGGCGGCGGCGGCTCAGCGGCGGGGCACCCCCGCGTACTGCCGCTCCACATCGCTCTGGGTGAGCCAGATGTACCGGTCGGCGCCGTCACCCACCAGCGCCACCATGTCATCGGCCATCACCTGCAGGAACTGGGTGCTGGCGGCGGGCAGCCGCAACGCCCGCCCGACGAGGGCGGCTTCGGCGTTGCCGAGCCGCTGCATGATCACCAGTTCGCAGTCCTGAACGGCCGGGAGTCCGGGATGGTCGAGCTGACGCAGGATGGTCAGCTGTGTCTGCCACGACTCGAGCGGCTGCGGAGCCGCCGCACCGACGAGACCGAAGTCGTGGATGATCAGCAGCGGTTGACGCGCATCGGCGGCGACCGCGAGCGGCTGCAGCGTGGTCATCACCGAGACCCGGTCGGTGCGCCCGGTCGCCCATTCACCGAGCCCCTGCCACGCGTGCGGCTCCGTCGTCACGACCGCGACCCGGGCACCGAGGGCGAGCGCCCGGAAGGCCACGAGCTGGCCGGCCCAGACGCCTCCGACCAGAGTGATCCGGGTGGGCCCGGGGCGGAACACGCGTGCCGAGACCGGCTTCCTGTCCCGGTCCGCCCCGAGCACGAGTCCGGTGCCGAAGGACCCGACGCGCATCTGCGCCAGCGCCGACCGGGACACCACGTGCGAGCCGATGCGCAGGCGGGGCAGCTTGCCGGAGAGGCTGATCGGACGGCGCGTCGGGCGCGGTCCGCGGTCGTCCTGGACAGGAGGGCCCGAGCGTCCGGCGTCGCCGATCGCGAGCGACCCGGCCCGGGACAGGGCGGTCGCCGGCGGGGCCTCCGCGCCGGCGGCGGCCGCCTGCGCGCTCGGCCGCGCCACGGTCGCCGATCCCCCCGCGGCCGTCGTCTGGGCCGAAGACGAGGGGGACGGCACCGCGGTGGGCACGGGAGACGTGGTCGGCGCCGGTTGGCCGTACCCGGTGGGTGCGGCCTGCAGCGTGGGCTGACCCCACGGCGCGGGCTGTGCCGCTGCCTGGCCGTACGGTGCCGGCTGCGCGGCTGCCTGGCCGTACGGTGCCGGCTGCGCGGCTGCCTGGCCGTACGGCGCCGGCTGCGCCTGCACCGCCGGTTGGTACCCGGTGGGTGCGGCCTGCGACGGGGCGGGCTGCGGCACAGTCGGGTTGAGCACCGTAGGCTCGCGGCCGATGACGGCCGCCCCGGGTGTGGGTGGCGGCGACGGGTGCCGGCCCGCCGTGTCGCGTTCGGGATCGGTCATCGCGCACCACCTCCGGTGGGTGCCGACGCGTAGACGGCCGGGCCCTGCTCCCCGTCGAGCGGAAACAGCTCCGCCCGCATCTGTTCGGCGCCTCGCAGCAGCGTCTCGCAGACTCCGGCGAGCGCATCGTCCGGCGCGGCCATCCGTACCAGGGCCCGCAGGTCGGCCATGCGTCCGTCCTCCCAGGGCACAAGGGTCAGCGCCACGGTCGTCGTCGCCGACGGCGCCGTGGACACCCAGTCCAGGAACGCCGATGCCTGTGCGACCGGCGGCCAGCGACGCACCCAGAAGGACCGGTGCGCCAGGCGCCTGGAGTGCCACGTCTGCCACTCCTCGCGCGGCTCGGGCGCTGGCTGGGCGGGGTCCGTGACCGGTGCCAGATCGCACGCGCGCGCGAGCTCGTCGAGCAGCGCGTCCGCGTCGAGCAGCCGGTAGGAGACCCCGACGTGACGCAGCGTCTTGAGGACGCGCCGCGCGAGCGCGGCCACCACGGCGGGCGCGACGTCCAAGTCAGCCGTGCGGTCGAGCACGACCTCCGCCAGCGACCGGGCATCCAGTCGGACCGCGACCCAGGTGACGCTGTCGGCGGGTACGGGCAGCGAACCGAAGCTCGCGAGAAGCTGCCGGTAGGACTGCGCCGCGGGCGAGGACGGATGCGTGTCCAGGCTGGGCGCGGGCACTGTCTGGGTGACCACCTGCAGCGCCGCGCCAGGCTGATCCGCCTCGGCGAGCGCCGCCGCCAACAGGTCCAAGGGAAGGCCACCGGGATTGTCGCCGCTGGACGCTCGCGGGGTGACCGTGGCGACCGCGTACCAGCCGGAGTCGTCGCGCGCGACGCCGACCTGTGCGCCGTCGGCGACCGACACGTTCTCCACGGTCAGACCCGGTGCCAGCCGCCGCAGTTCCCCGAGGCGGGGGTCCTCGGCGTGCGGAGTGCCGCTGGCGACGGCGCGGCGACGGCGGTACCGCCGGATCATCAGCTGGCGCTCCAGCCACCACCTGCCCCGTCTGCGTCCGAGGCTGATCAGCAGCACCAGCACTCCACAGACGACCGTGACGCCGACCGCGAGGATGCCGCCGTGCAGCGCCACGACCACCGCCACCACGGCCGCCTCGATCAGTAGCAGTTGGGCGAGGTGCACCGGACCGATGTGGCCGGGGCACCGGCGCGGCAGCAGGATCGCCGGTTCGGATCGGGCGGAGGCGTCGTTGACCCGCGCAGCGACGGGCCCAGGCTGCGGCGTTCCAGTAACGGTCATGCCGTCGGCTAACCCCCTGCCTCGATCACCGCCCAGTCAGACGCCTCATCATCATAGGGACGTCGTCCCATGATGATCTGCGCCGCGGTCGTCCCTGATCCGGACCGCCCGGTCGCGGACGGCGCGCGTGTCACACCCGTTGATGCCCCGAGTCGCACGGCTACCCTACGGCTGACAGGGCCGCGAGGGGTGGTCCCGAGCCGTCGCCGCTCGCGGGCACACGGTGCGGTGATCCACATCGGAGCGAACGGACACACTGGCCGGCGCCGATCGGGCATGACCGTCACCGGGTGGCGGCGAGGAGGTCCTCCACCACGAGCGTGCGCAGATCGTCCCGCGTGGGCATCCGGCCCATGGCCCGCAGGCGGCCCGACTGCGCCTTGCGCATGCCCTCCAACAGTTTGCGGGCCTCGCGGGCGTTGCCGAAGTTGCGGTCCCGCTCGATCTGGCTGAACCACTCGAGCAGCGCGTCGTCGAGGCCCGGCCCGAGGACGTAGTCGTCGTTGCGGGCGATCCGGTTGACGATCAGCACCAGCTCCTCGGGCGAGTAGTTCTCGAACTCGAGCGTCTTGGCGAAGCGGGAGGCGAGGCCGGAGTTGGCATCCAGGAAGTCGGCCATCTCGGCGGTGTACCCCGCCACGATCACCGCGATCTGATCGCGGTGGTCCTCCATGAGCTTCACCAGGGTGTCGATCGCCTCCTGGCCGAAGTCCGCGCTGGCGCCGGCCGACCGCGACAGGGTGTACGCCTCGTCGATGAACAGCACGCCGCCGAGGGCCTCCTCGAAGACCTTGGTGGTCTTCTCCGCGGTGTGTCCGATGTACTGCCCGACGAGGTCACGGCGAGCCACCTCGCGGAACTGGCCGTTGGGCAGGACGCCCAGCGCCTTGAGCAGCTGGCCGTAGATGCGTGCGACCGTGGTCTTCCCGGTCCCCGGTGCGCCGGTGAAGATGAGGTGGTGGCTGACGGTGCCGACCGCCAGCCCGGCGCTACGCCGCCACTCGTTGACCTGGATCTCGTCGATGAGCGCGCGCACCTCGCGCTTGACCCCGGCCAGGCCGATCATCGAGTCCAGCTCAGCGAGGAGCTTGTCGACCTTCTCGGTGTCCTGCTTGGTGGCGCCCTCCACCGCGGCGACCCCGACCCTCGACAGGTGTCCCGCCGGGTCGGCCTCCTTGATCGTCGGGTTCGCGCCCTCCTCCACCTGGATTCCGGGCGAGGCGGTGTCCTCCACCGTGGTGCCCTGGACGAGCCCGCCGCAGCCACGTCCGAACTGGATACCGACCCCCTGGGTGCCGTGGACCCAGCTGTCGCTGATGGTCGGCGTGCTGCCGTGGGCGACCGAGATGCCGACGCCGGCGATGGCGGAGATGTCACACCGTTCGATGGTCGGGCGGCCGGCCTGGTAGATATAGATGCCGCGGAAGCCGCAACCGGTGATCGTGCAGTTGCGGATCGTGGGGTCCGCTCCCAGGCGGACGATGATCCCGTCGTCGGCGACGTCCCTGATCTGGCAGGTGTCGATCGTCCCACCGGCGTCCTCGACGACGAACCCGTACTGCGCGGCGGAGACCGTCACGTTGGTCGCGCTCAGCTGCGCGCCGTCGGTCACGCTGACGGCGGCGGCGTAGCGCGCGCTGACCTCGCACTTCTCGATCGTCACGCGGCCGCCGGCCGCGCTGACGGCCGGGTAGTCGCCGGACTTGAGCACCAGCCCGCGCAGCGTCACCTCGCCGCCGCGGCACGCGACCGCGGGAGCCGGCTCGCCGGTCGCGTCGACTGTGACCGAGCCCTCCTCGCCCGCGGCGACCAGGCTCACCCTGCGATCGTGCAACCGAATCGCCTCGGTGTACACGCCGGCATCGATCGAGACAACCGCGCCGTCCTCGGCCACCTCCAGGGCGTCCCGGATGGTCGGAAACGCTCCGGGTCGCTGCGACGAGACGGTCAGTGTACGCGCCATGACTCCCACTTCACCCGTGCCTGTGTGGTGAATCTACTCGCCCCTCACCGCCGCCGCGACGGCTCGTGCGTCCCGAACCGGCACGCCGCCTGCCGCCCACCCACCGGATCGTAGCGAATCGGCTCACCGGGTCTCCGCCTCGTGGACGGTCGGTCGGACCACGGCGCGATGTGCATCGAATGTGCGCCACACATCTATCTCGAACACTCCGCCGTTCGTCCGGGGCACAGCCGGACACCAGGAGGGAGGCTGACGTGTCCGCTTTCACGAGTTCTCGACCGTGTTCGGACATCCGTTCAACGTAGACGTCGTCGAGCGCCGGTCCGTGACGCGCTCGCCACGCGGGACGAGTTCGGCGCGCCCGGGGACAACATCGGCGAACTGCTGGACGGCCCCTACACGGACCCTGAAATCGCGACCGATGCGCACCAGCGCGTTGCGGCGCACCGGGCAATGGCCCGCCCGCTCGGCGTGCTACCGAGAGCGGTTCGAGAAGTCCGATGTAGGACGGCCGCCCGGTCCGCGTCGCCTACGGCCAGTTGGGCCTGTGCGTCCTCCAGCGCCGACAGCCGCTCCTCCTCGACGCTCCCGCACCACGCGGTGAAAACCGGGCCCGTCGGCACGTCCGCGGGTCCGACGGGCCCGGGCGGGAGCCGGCCGCCGGGTGCCGGGATGGTCGACGCGGCGGCCCGCGCGAGCAGCCGCCGGAGGTTGGTCGGGGGCGCAGGTTGGCCCGCACGGACGCCGGCACCGGTCCGCCCACAGCTCGTCGTCTGTCGTCCGAGATCACGGTGTTCACCTGGGCCGCCAGCGTCGCCAGGACGACGGCCCGTAGTACTACGCGGCGTGGTGGACCGGGTAGGCTCGGATGCGTGAACCGGCTCGGCGACCTGGAGCGCGCGGTCATGGACGCCCTTTGGGACCGCGCGCAGCCGGCGACCGTCCGCGAGGTCGCCGACGCGTTGGCCGACCGGAAGCTCGCCTACACGACCGTCATGACGGTGCTCGACCGGCTGACCACGAAGGGGTTCGTGACCCGGGAGCGGGTCGGGCGGGCCTGGAGCTACCGCCCGGCGGCCAGCCGCGAGGCGTACATCGCGCAGCTCATGCTCGACGCCCTCGACCTGGCCGGCAGCCGGGACGCCGCCCTGGTGCGGTTCGCCCGATCGGTCAGCGGCGAGGAGGCCGAGATCCTGCGCGCGGCGCTCGGCGAGCAGGCGGGCGGGGAGCGGGACCGCGGGCCGCGGCCGGCCGGACGGCGCGCCCGCGGCCAGGAGGCCCCCGGGGAGCAACGATGATCACCGCGGCGCTCCTCGCCGCCGTGCTGCTCGCCAGCCAGGCGGTCATGTGGGCGCTGATCCGCGCGCGGTGGACCTGGCGGGCCACCCGCACCGCGATCGTCACCTGGCAGGCGGTGGGGCTCGCGTGGGCGCTGTCCGCGGTCGGCATTCCGCTGTCGATCGGCCTGGAGCCGTACGGCGAGAGCCTGGTCGAGGCGCTGCCCGCCTTCACCGCGGACGTCGCGCGCGGCCTGCTGCCCGCGCCGTGGCGCCTGATCGCGATCTGCCTCGGGCTCGCGCTCGGCGCGCTGTTCGTGGCCACCCACGTGTCCAGCCTCGTCCAGGCGGTCCGGACCCGGGCCCGGCACCGGGCGCTGCTGGCCCTCGTGGCGCGCCGCGACGCCGCCGCGCCGGGGGTGCTCGTGCTCGACCATCCCGCCGCGGCGGCGTACTGCCTGCCGGGGCTGCGCTCGACCGTGGTGGTCAGCGCCGGGGCGCTGGCGCTGCTGGACCGCGTCGAACTGGCCGCGGTGCTCACCCACGAGCGGGCGCACGCGCACGAGCGCCACGACCTGGTGCTGCTGCCGTTCACGGCGCTGTGCCGGTTCATCGAGCTGTGCCGGCGGGTCGCCCGGCGTCCCGCCCTGCCGGGCCGGCGCTGGCCGCGCAGTGCGTTCGAGGCGGTGGCGCTACTGATCGAGATGCGCGCCGACGACCGCGCGCTGCGCCAGCACGGCGCCGACCGGCTCGCCGCCGCGCTGCAGCGGTTCGCCGCCACCGGGGCGCCCGCCCCCGCCGGCGCGCTGGGCGTCATCGGCCACCAGGGCGCCGGCGCGACCGACGATCAGCTGGCCGCCCGCATCGAGCGGGTGCTCGAACTCCAGCGCCCCCACAGCGCGCGCCCGTCGCACGCGCTGCCCGCGTACGCCCTGAGCGTGGCCCTGGTGCTCTTGGCCACATCGATCTCGCTCCTCGGCTGAACTACTACGAGCCGTAGTAGTTTGTCTCCGATGCGCCCGTTCGATCCGCGGCTGATCCGCCGTGTCCCGGCCGTCCGGCGCCCCCTGGGTGCGCTGGGCGTAATCGGCGTCGCCCTCGCGCTGGCCGTCGTGGCCCAGGCCACCGCGCTCGCGGCGCTGCTCGCGGCCGCCGCCGACGGACGGCTCGACCGGACCGCGCTGGCCGGCCTGCTGCTCGCCGTGGCCGCCCGCGCCGCGCTGCTGTGGGCGCAGGGCGTGATCGCGGCGCACACCGCCGCGTCGGTCAAGGCCGCGCTGCGCAGGGATCTCCTCGCGGCGACCCAGCGGCTCGGGCCGGGCTGGCTCGCCGGTCAGCGGGCCGGCTCGCTGGCCACCCTGGTCGGCCGGGGCCTCGACGCGCTCGACGCGTACTTCACCGGCTACCTGCCACAACTGATCGTGGGCGTGACCATCCCGGTCGCGGCGCTCGCCCGGCTCGTCGTCGCGGACTGGGGCTCGGCGCTGATCATCCTGGTCACGCTGCCGCTGATCCCGGTATTCGCGGTGCTCGTCGGCTGGCAGACACAGGACGCGGCGCAGCGGCAGTGGCGGCGGCTGTCCCGGCTGGGTGGGCACTTCCTGGACATGGTCACCGGCCTGCCCACGCTTCGGGTCTTCGGCCGGGCGCGGGCGCAGGTCGCCGTCGTGCGGCGGATGGCCGACGCGCACCGGGTCGCCACCATGCGGGCCCTGCGCATCGCGTTCCTGTCCGCCCTGGTGCTGGAGCTGGTGGCCACCGTGTCCGTGGCGCTCGTCGCGGTGCCCGTCGGCCTGCGCGTGCTCGGTGGGGCCCTTCCCCTGCAGACCGCGCTGCTCGTGCTGCTGCTGACCCCCGAGGCGTACCTGCCGCTGCGCGCCGCCGGCGCGCGGTTCCACGCCAGCGTCGAAGGGCTCACCGCGCTGGACGAGGCGCTGCGCGTACCGTCGCCCGACCCGCCGGCGCGGTCACACCTCCCGGGCCCGTCCCCCTCGGCTCCGGAGCGCTTCGAGGTCATCCGGTTCGAGGGGGTGACGGTGCGCTACGAGCGCAGCGTGGCGCTGCGCGACGCCTCGTTCGAGATCCGCGCCGGCCAGCGGGTGGCGCTGGTGGGGCCGTCCGGGTCGGGCAAGTCCACGATCCTCGCGCTGCTGCTCGGGTTCGTCACGCCCACCGACGGACGGATCACCGTGGACGGGGTCGACCTGCGGGACCTGGACCTCGACCGCTGGCGGCGCCGGCTGGCCTGGGTGCCGCAGCGCCCACACCTGTTCGCCGCGTCGCTGGTCGACAACATCCGCCTCGGGGCGCCCGACGCGCCGCTCGCGCAGGTGCGCGAGGCGGTCCGGGCCGCCGCCCTCGACCCCGTCGTCGCCGATCTGCCCGACGGACTGGACACCGTGCTCGGCGAACGTGGGCACGGGCTGTCCGGCGGGCAGCGCCAGCGGGTGGCGCTGGCCCGCGCGTTCCTGCGCTGCCGACTCCTGGACCAGAAGGCGGGACGGCCGGATACCGGTCCGCTCGTCCTCCTCGACGAACCGACCGCACGCCTGGACTCGGCGTCGGAGGCCGCGGTGCTCGCCGCCGCGCGCCGCCTGACCGCCGGGCGGACCGCCCTGCTGGTCGCGCACCGTCCCGCGCTGCTCGAGCACGTCGACCGGGTGCTGCACGTCCACGACGGACTGGTCCGGGAGGCGGTGCCGGTATGACGGGGCCGCGCGCCGGAAAGATCGGCCGCTACCGCACGCTCGCCGGCCTCGCCCGGCCGTACCTGCCGCGGCTGCTGCTCGCCGGGGTGCTCGCGGCACTGACCGAACTCGCCGGGCTGGCCCTGCTCGCCACCGCCACGTACCTGCTGGTGCGCGCGGCGGACCAGCCGCCGCTGACCGCGCTGACCGTCGCGATCGTCGCGGTGCGGGCCCTCGCCGTCGGCCGGGGCGTGCTGCGCTACGCCGAGAGGCTCGCCGGCCACGACGCGACGCTGCGGCTGCTCACCGAGGTGCGAGCCCGGGTGTACGCGTCGCTCGCGGCGCGGGACCGGGCGACGCAGCGCTCCGGCGACCTGCTCAGCCGCATGGTCTCCGATGTGGAGGCGGTGCAGGACCTGCTGCTGCGCTGCCTCGTGCCGGGCGCCGCCGCCGCGGTCGTGGCGCTGGCCGCCGTGGGCGGGGCGCTGGTCGTCGCCCCGGCCGCGGGAGCGGTCGTCGCCGCCGGGCTGCTGGCCGCCAGCGTCGCCCTGCCCGCGCTCGCCGCCGCCCTGGCCCGCCGCACCGCCGACCAGGTCGCTCCCCTACGCGGAGCGCTCGCCACCGACGCCGTCGACCTGACGCACGGCGCGGCCGACCTGGCGGCGTACGGGGCGAGCGACGGGGCGCTGCAGCGGGCGGCGACGCGGGCGGCCCGCCTGGCCGCCCTGGAGCGGCGGCTGGCCCGGGCGGCCTTCGCGGTCGACGGCGCGGGCGTGCTGGTGGCCGGGGCCACGGCGGCCGGCGCGGCCGCCGTGGCGCTGCGCGCGGGCGCGGGCGGGGTGGCCACGGGCGTGCTCACGGTCGCCGCACTGACGGCGGTCGAGGCGTCGCTCGCGCTGGTCGCCGCCGCCCGCCGCTGGGTCGAGATCCGCGCCTCGGTGCGCCGCGTGGGCGAGCTGCTCGACGCGCCACCCGACCGTGCCGACCGCGCCACGGCCGGCCGGGCGCTGGTGCCGCCGGTCGAACTGGTGGCGCACGGGGTGAGCGTGAGCTACCGCGACGACCGGTCGCCAGCCCTGTCCCATGTGGACCTTCGGCTGCCGCCCGGACACCGGGTGGCCGTCGTCGGCCCGAGCGGCGCCGGCAAGAGCACCCTGCTCGGCGTGCTCGCCGGGCTGGTGCCCACCGACGGCGGGCGGGTGACGGCGAACGGCCGGGATCTCGCCGAGTACCGCGAGGCGGACCTCCGGCGGGCAGTCACCGGCATGCTCGCCGATCCGCACCTGTTCCACGCCACCGTGCGCGACAACCTGCTGCTCGCCCGGCCGGACGCCACCGAGGAGGACCTGTGGGCGGCGGTGACGGCGGCCGGACTGCGCGACTGGCTCGAGGACCAGCCGGACGGCTGGGACACGACGGTGGGCGAGGACGGCGCGCAGCTGTCCGGTGGCCAGCGCCAACGTCTCGCCCTGGCCCGGGCGGTCCTCGCCGCGCCCGCGGTGCTGCTGCTCGACGAGCCGACGGAGGGCCTTGATCCGCGCGCCGCCGACCGGGTGCTCCGCGACGTGCTCGCCGCCGCCGGCCCGGCCTCGGTCGTCGTGGTCACCCACCGACTGACCGGGCTCGACGCGTTCGACGAGATCCTCGTCCTCGACGGCGGTCGGGTCGTGCAGCGTGGCCGGCACGCCGACCTCGTCGCGCAGCCGGGGTGGTACGCCGAGCAGTGGCACAGCCAGTGGGTGGCGGAACGGGGCTACCCGCACCCGGGTGCGCCGGTCACCGTTACCGCCGCGAGCTGAACCGGTCACACCCCGGACCGTCCGGTTCCGGCCGTCTACGACGGCATGTAGTATCTACTACGTCGTGTAGTAAGACGTGTAGGGGGTCCGGGTGGACGCGCTCGACGTCGCTCGATGGCAGTTCGGGGTCACGACCGTTTACCACTTCCTCTTCGTCCCGCTGACCATCGGGCTGTCCCTGCTGGTGGCGATCCTGCAGACGATCTGGCTGCGCACCGGCGACGAGCGGTACCTCAAGCTCACCAAGTTCTACGGCAAGATCTTCCTGATCAACTTCGCCATGGGCGTGGTCACCGGCATCGTGCAGGAGTTTCAGTTCGGCATGAACTGGAGCGACTACTCGCGCTTCGTCGGTGACATCTTCGGCGCGCCACTGGCCATCGAGGCGCTGGTCGCCTTCTTCCTGGAATCCACCTTCCTCGGGCTGTGGATCTTCGGCTGGGACCGGCTCCCCAAGCGCCTGCACCTCGCCACCATCTGGCTGGTGGCGATCGGCAGCAACCTCAGCGCCTACTTCATCCTCGCCGCCAACTCCTGGATGCAGAACCCGGTCGGCTACCGGGTCAACGCCGAGGCGGGCCGGGCCGAGCTCACCGACTTCCTCGCCGTCCTCACCAACAAGGTCGCCCTGGTGACCTACCCGCACACCATCGCCGGCTGCTTCCTCACCGCCGGATCCCTGATCCTGGCGGTCTCCCTCTGGCACCTCATCCGCGGGCGCGACCAAACAGACGCGCCCGCGCACCGTACCGCCGTGCGCTTCGGCGCGCTGGTCAGCCTCATCGCCGCCGCGGCCGTGATCATCAGCGGCGACATCCAAGGCAAGATCATGACCGAGGTGCAGCCGATGAAGATGGCCGCCGCCGAGGGTCTCTACGAGACCGAGTCGCCCGCCGCGTTCTCGGTCTTCACGATCGGCACGCTCGACGGTAGCCGCGAGGTCTTCGCGCTGAAGATCCCCTACCTGCTGTCCTGGCTGTCCACCGGGGACATCGACGCGGAGGTCCAGGGCATCAACGACCTGCAGGCCCAGTTCGCCACCCAGTACGGCCCCGGCAGCTACACGCCGATCATCCCGGTGACCTACTGGAGCTTCCGCTTCATGATCGGTTTCGGGCTGGTCGCCGCCGCGATCGCCGGCTGGGCACTGTGGGCGCAGCGGCGCGGCCGCACCCCCTCCTCCCGCTGGCTGCTTCGCGCCGGCGTGGTCGCGCCGCTGCTGCCCCTCGCCGCCAACAGCTTCGGCTGGATCTTCACCGAGATGGGGCGCCAGCCGTGGATCGTCTACGGGGAGATGTTCACCCGTGACGGCGTCTCGCGCAGCGTCTCGCTGGGCGAGGTGCTCACCTCCTTCACCGCCTTCACCCTCGTCTACGCGGTCCTCGCGGTCATCGAGTTCCGGCTGCTCATCCGGTACGCCAAGGCCGGGCTGCCGGACGTCGCCCCTCCTCCGAAACCCGACCGGGACCTCGCCGAGGAAGACCGCCCGCTCACCTTCGCCTACTGACCGGAGCCCACAGTGGACCTGCCCACCGTCTGGTTTCTGCTCATCGCCGTCCTGTTCACCGGGTACTTCATCCTCGAAGGCTTCGACTACGGCGTCGGCATCCTGCTGCCGGTGCTCGGCCGCGACGACCGGGAACGCCGAGTGCTGATCAACACGATCGGCCCGGTCTGGGACGGCAACGAGGTCTGGCTGCTCACCGCCGGAGGAGCGATGTTCGCCGCCTTCCCCGAGTGGTACGCGACCCTCTTCTCCGGCTTCTACCTGCCGCTGCTGCTCATCCTGCTCGCGCTGATCGTGCGCGGGGTCGCCTTCGAGTACCGCGGCAAGCGCGACGAGCCGAGCTGGCGGCGCCGCTGGGACCTCGCCATCTTCGTCGGCTCCCTGGTGCCCGCCGCGCTGTGGGGCGTCGCCGTCGCCAACATCGTGCGCGGCGTGCCGCTGACCGCGCAGCACGAGTACGCCGCCGGCCTGCTGCACCTGCTCAACCCGTACGCCCTGCTCGGCGGGGCGGCGCTGGTGGCCGTCTTCGTCACCCACGGCGCGGTCTTCCTCGCGCTCAAGACCGCCGGGGAGATCCGGGCCCGCGCCAACCGGCTCGCGGGCCGGGTCGGCCTGGTCGCCGCCGTGCTCGCGGTCGCGTTCCTGGCCTGGACGCTCACCCTGCGCTCCAACCCGGCCGCCGTCGGGCTCGCGGTCGCCGCGGCGCTGGCGCTCGTCGCCGGGCTGGCCTTCAATCGGGTACGCCGGGAGGGCTGGTCGTTCGTCGGGACGGCCGCCGCCATCGGGCTGACCGTGGCGGCGCTGTTCACGGCGCTCTTCCCAAACGTGCTCCCGTCCACACTGGACCCGACCGGGACGCTCACCGTCGCCAACGCCTCGTCCAGCCCGTACACCCTGAAGATCATGACCTGGGTGGCGGTGATCTGCACCCCGGTGGTGCTTGTCTACCAGGGCTGGACGTACTGGGTGTTCCGCAAGCGGATCGCGGTCACCGACATCCCGCAGTGACCGGGGCGCGCCGCGCTCGCGCGGCGCGCCCCGGTCACAGGCCGAGGACCTTGCGGGCTTGCTTCAGCCAGGCCTGGGCGTCGACGCCGTTGCGCTCTTCGGTCACGATCAGCGTCGCCCTGCGCGCGCCGACCTCGTCGTGCGACAGCACGCCGTTGGCGGCGTACCAAGCCCGCTTCTGCTCCCACTTCGCCTCGTAGCGGGGGTCGCCGAGCATGCCGAGGTGCTCCCACAGGACGGTTGTGCCGATGTCGGTGGTGATGGTGAAGTCCGGCCGGACCGTCCGGCCGTCGTCGCCGGTGAACGGCACCTCGTAGGCGTACGTGACGTTCAGCTCGTGCAGCAGGTCGGCGATGATCACCTCGCTCTTGCTGCGCACGAGCTCGCCGCGCTTGGTGCGGTGCACCAGGCCCCGGTCGACGACGACGTCGCCGACCCGGACCGGCTCGGAGGGGACGAACAGGTTCGTCAGCCGCCGGGCCGAGTCGGAGCGCACGGCGGAGCCGAGCTCGGCGACCTCGTCGAGGTCGGCCTCGTGCAGCAGGACCACCCGCTTGGTCTGGCGGGTCAGCGCGGTGTAGAGCAGCTCCCGGCTCAGCCCGGCGCTGCCGGACGGGAGCACCACGACCGTGACGCCGAACTCGCTGCCCTGCGCCTTGTGGATGGTGATCGCCCAGGCGAGCTCGAGCATCGGGGCGCTGGTGGCGTCATCGGACCAGTCGTAGTAGTCGTACTTGACGCCGACCCGCCCGCTGAACTCGACCTCGGTCTTGTTCGGTGGCCAGGTGACCCACTTCGACCTGCTCTGCCCGACGACCACGCCGAGTTCGCCATTGGCGACGAACCGCTCGGACTCCTTCGGCCAGACCCTCCGCTCGCTGAAGGTGTGGTTGCGAATGTTGATCACCTTGTCGCCGACCACGATCCGCTCCGGTCCGATGGGCTTGGCGTGGTGGCGGTCAGGCCCGATCGCCTGCTCCAGGGCACGCTGGCCGAACAGGTCCTTGAGCGTGCGGTTGATCTCCGTGGTGCCCCAGGCCCGCCCGCGCACCGGGGACAGGATCTGCCAGGCATCCACCCTGCCGCCCGCGCCCCTCGGGAAATAGAGGTTGCCTAGCCTGGAGACCTCGCCGCCGTAGCTGCGCCCGAACGCGTTCGCCAGGTCCTCGTCGGGGACGTCCCGAAGCTCCGGGATCTCCTCCCGAAGGACCTCGAGCAGCGTGGTGAACAGCCGTGACCGCTCGTAGCGGACCGCCCGCAGGTTCTCCATCCGCTCACCGGCGCGCAGCCGCTGCCACACCAGGTCGGCGGCGGGCGACAGCTCACCATCGGCGAACCAGCTCGCCAGCACCAGGTCGTCGCGCTCCTGCCCGGCCTGGCGGCGGGGAATGGTCAGCTCGGCGTACCCCCGTCCGCAGCGCGGGAACCGGCTGGCGATGTCGTCGGGCGCGAGGCGGCGCACGATGTCGACGAACGGCCGGCCCGCGCCGATCGGGGGAAGCTGCCGCGGGTCGCCGACGAGGACCAGGCGTTCGACACCGGTGACCGCGTCGAGCAGCGCGGCCAGCTGCTCCTCGGTGAGCATCGACGCCTCGTCGACCACCACCGTCTTGTAGTTCTTCGCGCGGGTCTGCGCGTCACCGGTGACCACGTACCGCTCGGTCCGCGGGTCGTACCGCTTCGTGGTGACGAGGAACTGGGCGAGCGTGACCGCGGACGCGCCCACCCGGTTCGCCAACTGCACGCGGGCCTTCCCGGTCGGCGCGACCAACAGCACTCCCCCGGCCCTGACCGACGGCGTGTCGTGCAGCACCTTGAGCAGCGTCGTCTTCCCGGTGCCGGCCGAACCGATGAGCACGCTGATCCGCGATGAGAAGAGCGTGTTCAGGGCGGCGATCTTCTCCTCCCTCGCCCGCTGCTCGGCGGCGCGCTCGTCACCGGGCAGCTCGCTCGTGATCGCCCCCAGGGCCGCGTCGAGCGCCTCGGTGAAGTTCGGCGCACCCCCGATCTCCGGGGCGCGCAACCGTCGCTCGACGTGATCACGGATGAGCCGCCCGACCTCGGCGAGCTCGGCGAGCTGCAGCGCCGGGGAGCCGTCCGGCAGCATGACGCCGGCCAGCGGCCCACCGGCCGCCACGGTGCCGGCGGACAGCCGATGCGCGTCGAGGACGTCGCCGGTAACCGGGCACGTCACGCTCAGCTTCCGCCCGCGGATACGGGTCACGATGTCCGCCTGGGGCAGCAGCGTGTGACCCGCCGCCTTCGCCTTCTCCAGCTCGTCGACGACCAGGGCCCGCACGCGGCGGGGGTCGAGCGCGTCCTCCATCGCGCTCGGCGCCGGCATCGGGTGCTCGGCGGCGACGACCGGGTCCGGGAAGCAGCCGCGGTCGATGGTGGTGAACGGCACCGCGTCCGGCTGCCCCCGATCGATTTCGAACAGCAGGTACGGGTTGGCGATGATCGCCTCGTCGGTCAGCGCGGGGTCGCGCTCCTCGACGATGAAGAACCGCTCGGCCTGTTCGCGGGTCAGCGAGAAGCGGCTGAGCAGTCGCAGCAGCTCGCGGCGCTCCGGCCGCAGCGCCCGCCAGGTGGCCCGCAGGTTCGGCGTCAGGTGGTTCTTGGCGGTAACGCCGAGCCGGTCCGGGTCGTCCATCGCCTGCTCCAGCGTCGGCCACGGGTCCTGGTTCGGGCCGGCCGCCGCGGCGACCATGTGGGCGAACGTCACCGCCTGCGGCACGCCGAACGCCGCCAGCGCGCTGGGCAGACCCGGGCACGGGCCGCGCAGCTTCCACACGCGGGTCAGCTGCGCCTCCAGCCAGTCGAACCCGAGCGGTCCGGCGGCGTCGCCGAGGATCCGCCGGGCCTCCCGGCCCGCCGCGTACAGGGCGAGCAGCGCGTCGATGGCGAGGTCGTGGCTGACGTGCTCGGTCACGTACGAGAACGCCTCCCAGCCGCCCTCGGGGGCGAACGCGAGCGCGTCGTCGATGTCGACGCCCCTGGCGTCCCGGGCGGCGAGCAGCTTCTGATACGGCAGGAGGAAGCCGGCGTTCTGGTCGGGGCGCAGCGAGTGCGTGATCGTGGTCTCCCACATCTGCGCCGGGAACCGCTCACCGCCGCGGCTGCGGTACGGGCCGGTCGGCGTCACCCCGGTGACCAGGGCGGCCCCGACCAGGAGCCGGCGGGGATCGTCGCTGAGCGGGCTGTGCTTGGCGTAGAAGAAGACGAGGCTCTGTTCCGGGTGGACGGTGCTAAAGAAGGCGTCGAGGATGGCCCGCTGGTTGTCGCCGTGCATCACCCAGTTGGTGTCGCGCCAGCCCGTGATCGAGCCCACCAGCTCCTCGAGCTCCGGCCGCAGCCCGATGCGGCGCTCCTCGTCGAGCGCCTCCGCCCCCTTGCGCGTCATCCACCGGAACGGCACGGCCTGGGCCGAGAACGGCGGCATCGGCTGCGGTGTGGGCAGGAAGTGCGCGAACGCCGGGGACTTCTCGGTAAAGGGGTGCACCCGCTGGAACTGGATCGGCCGCGGCGACATGAACGTGGCTCGCTCCCCCACGCACGGCGGCGTGTCGGCGAGCGGCAGGTCGGCGATCGCCACGCCAGCGAGCTCCTGCTCCCGCTGGTCGTTGCGGCGCTGGCCGATGTTGTTCAGCAGCACGCACGTGCCGTTGCCGCGCGGGTCGCGGCACACCGTGCCGTTCCACCCGCCGTCGTGCCACGGCACCCGGATCGAGATGTGCTCGACCGACTGGGCCGGCTGCGCCATGGTCCCTCCCCCTCGAGCGCCGTCCCCGACGGCGCATGCGCTATTCACTTTGTCTGTCGAGTGTGGATATCAGATCGTCGGCGATCAGACACCGGCGGGGTCGGCCAGGCCGTCGAGCAGATCGCCGATCCCCCGGACATCCGGATGGTCCGGCCCGCGCAGGCGGCGCACGTCGGCCATGAGCTCACGCAGCGTACGCCGGGCTGCGTGCCGCTGACCGGCCGCGATCTGCAGCAGCCCGATCTGCCGGCGCAGCTCGAGGGTGCGCGGGTCGTCCTCGCCGAAGACCCGCCGCGCGTCGCGCACCAAGGCATCGAAGCGGCGCAGCGCCTTGCCGGTCTGGCCGGTGATCGCCAGGCAGTTGGCCTCCTGCTGGCGGCAGTACAGGACGTCCTCCGCGTCCTCCCCGTACCGCTCGGCGAGATCGGCGGCAAGTTGCTGGTACGCCTGGGCGCCGCGCCGGTAGTCGCCGCCCTCGTAGAGGATCTCCGCGAGGTGCCGCCGCAGGCTGAGCACCTCGTCGTCGCGGCTGCCGAGAACCTGGCTGGCCGGCTCCACGACCGCGCTGAGCACCTCGGCCGCCTGGCTGTAGCGGGACTCGCGGACCAGCCGGTTCGCTTCCTTCCGGGCCCGGTCCAGGTCACCCCGGCTGAATCCGGCCGGCCGCGGGCGCGGCACGCCCGCCGCTCGGCCGACAGGCGGCACCGGGCCGGGCCGGGCCGGCTGCGCCCCGCCGGCCGAGCCCGGTCCAGCGGATGCCGAGTCGACGGGAGCCCGCCCGTCCGCGTACACCCGCTCCAGCACCCGCGCGTACATCCGCAGCGGGCTCGGCGTGGTCGGCGGCGTGAGCACGCCGGGCAGGGGCCCCAGTCCGGTGGCGAACGGCAGCAGCCGCTGGTAGACCTCCTCGGCGCTGCCGGGACGGTCCTCGGCGTTCTTCTCCAGCAGTTCGAGGATGAGCCGCTCCAGCTCCACGGGCACGTCCGGCCGCAGGGCGCGCACCGGGCGGGGGCGCTCGTTGACCTGCTTGTTCATCACCGCGTAGGCGGTGGGCCCGGTGAACGGTTGCCTGCCGGAGAGCATCTCGTGCAGCGTGCAGCCCAGGCCGTACAGGTCGGTGGCCGGCCCGCTGAACGAGGCCAGGATCTGCTCCGGGGCCATGTACGCCGCGGTGCCCAGGGCCTGCCCGGTGCGGGTGATCTGCGAGCCCTCCCCCCGGTCCAGGGCGACCGCGAGGCCGAAATCGAGAATCTTCACGCCGCCGTCCGCTTCGAGCATGAGGTTGGCGGGTTTCAGGTCGCGGTGCACCAGCGGCGCGCGGTGCGCGACGGCGAGCACCGCACACGCCTGCGCCGCGATCGCCGCGGCCCAGCCCACCGGTAGCGGCCCGTGCTCGGCGATGAGGTCGGCGACGCTGATCCCCTGGACGTACTGCATGACGATGTACGGCCGGCCCTCGTGGGTGCCGACGTCGTAGACGGCGGGAACCCCGGGGTGCTCCAGGCGCGCGGTGATCCGCGACTCGCGGACGAACCGGCGCACCAGCTCGTCGTCACGTTCGCCGTCCGGGAAGCGGATGAACTTGACGGCAACCTTCCGTTCGAGCTTGGTGTCGCGGCCGAGCCAGACCTCGCCCATGCCGCCCCTGGCGAGGGGCAGCTCCTCCAGCTCGTACCGATCGTTGATCACCGTCCGTCCGGACACGGCCCCTCCCCAGAGCCCTCGATCGCGCTCAATCGTGTGCGCCGATGCCGGACCGGGGCCGAAGCGTGCCGTCCGCCAGCCCGGCGAAACCCAACCGGACCAGCGTCTCCGCCAGCGACGCGGTGTGGCGCACCTGGTCCTCGAACACGGTAAGCCGCCGGAACGCCTCGCCGAAATCCCGCTGCCGGTCCAGCGGCAGTCGCGGGATCGGCGCCCGCCGCTGGTCGGTGCGCATCTGCATGAAGGAGCGGACCGCGCCGGTGGTCTGCGCGGCGCGCAGGAAACCGGCGAGGAAGTACGGGTCGAACCGGTCGGGGTCCACCCGGAACAGCACCAGCTGCGGACCGAGCAGCGCCCCACCCTCGGTGACGACCCGTGCGACGGGGTGCTCGGACGCGACCGGGACCACCACGTCGCCGGCCTGGACCGTGACCGAACCCGGCCCGGCGGTCGACCGCCCCGACGGTGAACGGCCGAGCCGGACGTCCTTGGCGGTGAGCACGGGGGTGTCGCCGCCGTCCGTGGTCATCTTCACCGGCGCCTGGTGGACCGCCACGACGCCGGCCTTGACGAGTTCGCCGAGCGTGGTCATCGGCAAGGGCTCCTGCCCGTCCACGGAGGCCAGGTCGGGCAGCGTGGCGGCGAGATCCGCGACGGTCGACAGCAGCGCCTCGCGGGCCGACGGGAAGGCGCTCGCCTCGCCTGCCGCCGCCACCGCCAGGTGGCGCGCCGGGCTGACGTCCACCTCCTCGTCGAGCAGGTCGATGATGCGCACGGACCGGCTCGCGGCTGGCGTGGGCCCCTGCGGGTCGGCGCGGAAGGCCCGCCAGGCCTTTACCGCGCCGTCGAGGTCCGCGGCGGCGTCCACCATGAGCACGTGCGACGGCGCGGGCTCGCCGGGCTCGGGACGGCGCAGGATCCACAGATCCGGGGCGACGCTGCCGGGCCCGCCCCCGGGCAGGCTGATCACCGCCCGCAGCACCCCGGCGCGCAGCAGGTTGCCGCGGATGCGCCGGCCGGCGCGGCGGCTCGCCGCGCTGGCCGGCATCAGGATCGCGACCCGCCCACCCGGGTCCACATGGGCCAGGCAGTGCTGCGCCCACGCCAGCTCCGGTTCGCCGCGCGGCGGCAGGCCGTACTCCCAGCGCGGATCGCTGGTCAGCTCCTCGTAGCCCCAGGACCGCTCGTTGAACGGCGGGTTGCACAGCACCACGTCGGCGCGCTCGCCGGGGAACGCGTCCGACCGCAGCGAGTCGCCGGCGGCGACGCGCGCACGGCTGTCGTGCAGCAGCAGCCGGGCCGCGGCGAGCAGCGCGATGGTCGGGTTGCTGTCCTGCCCGAGCAGGGCGCTGGCACCGCGCGCGTGCCCGGCCAGCAGCAGCGTGCCGGTGCCGCAGGCGGGGTCGAGCACGACGGCCCCGGCCGGCTCGGTCAGCTCGACCATCAGCTCGGCCACCTCGGCGGGGGTGACCGAGTACCGCCGGGAGTGGGCCTCGAGGTAGCGCTCGCAGAGGTAGTCGAACAGCTCCTTGTGCCCCTGGTCGCCGGCGGCGTCGGCGGTCAGCCGGATGATCGGCACCCATGCGCTGTCGAGCTCCTGCGTGAACGGACCCGGTAGCTCGGGCACGGCCTTGGTCACCGCGTCGGTCAGCGCCGCGGCGACGGCCTCGTCGCCGCGGCGCGCCAGTGTGCGCCACGCGCCGGGCTTGCGGCGCAGGAAGACCAGGAACGCGCCGAGGTACCCGATGAGCTCCCCGAGGCGCAGGTCGTCGACGACCCCGCGCATCTGTTGCCAGATCCGGTCACCCGGCAGCAGCTGGAAGTGCTTGCCGTGGCGGGTCAGCCACTCCTCCACCTCGGCGAGCGAGTACAGCGGGCTGGCCGAGGTGCCGCCGACGGGCTGGGGGAAGTCCGGGAAGCGACGACGCCAGTTGCTGACCGCCGCCCGGCCCACGTCCGCCAGCCGCGCGATGTCGTGCGCGGCGACCGTGGCCCCGTCGTGTGTCGCTCTGCTCTTGGCAGCGTCCACTCGGTTCTCCCTACGTTCCTAGCGGCAGGCGGGCGAGGACTCCGCTCGCGGTGAGCTCGGCGATGTGCTCGGCCGCGCGCCGGGGCGCGGTACCGCCGCGCACGAGCAGCCCCGCCTCGATGTTCCTGCCGACTCCCGACTGCGTGAGGTTGGCGCTGGACACCAGCAGCACCCGCCGGTCGGCGACGGCGATCTTCGCGTGCATCTTGGCGCCCTCCTCGGTCCGCTGCGCTCTCGGCCAGTGCCACAGCCGGATGCCCGCGACGTCGGCGAACGCCGCCGCCGGCTCGGCCCCACCGAGCGCGCCGCCGGCGCCGGCCAGCGTCTCCACCACCACGTCGACCGTCACGCCGCGGCCCACCGCCGCGGTCAACGCTTCCCGCAGCGGCGGGTACGGCTTGGCCGAGTACGTCATCAGCAGCAGCTCGTGGCTCGCCTCCTCGACCAGGTCGACGAGCACCTGCGCGGTGGCCCGCACCGGTACCCGGTGGGTGCCCGGGCCGCTCCACACCGACTCGATCCGCACGGTCCCGGCGTGCTCGGCGTACCCGGCGGCCAGCCCGCGCAGGTACGCCGCCGCCTGCTGGTCGGAGATCTTGGCCGCGACCTGCGCGTCGAGCACGGCACGGGCGACGGGCGCGAACCCGGGCACGGGCACCGCCTGGAGGGTGGCGTGATCCGGCCAGGCGGCCTCGAGACGGTCGGCGAGGAGGCGTAGCGGCCCGGGGCCGAGCCGCCGCAGCGCCTCGGCCGCCGCCTCCTCGAACCCGGCCGCCCAGCTCACGGCAGCTCCCGGAACAGCGCCAGATCGGGATCGTCGACCGGTACGACGAACCGGCGGTCCAGGAACCGGTTGCCGCGCTCGCAGGTGGTCTCGGAGACGAACAGGCACACGTGGCAGGCGGCGCCGTGCAGGAACTCGGCCGGGTCGTGCGGCAGCCGTTCCGCGCACAGCGGGTCCGACGAGCAGTGCTGCGCCTCGCGCAGCGCCCGCCGGGTGAGCCCGACCAGCGACCGCGGCTCGGCCAGCGACACCAGCCCGCCGAGGGTGCCCTCGGCGTCGGGCACGGCGGTGTAGATGAGGATGCCGGCGCGCGGATCGTCGCCGCTGGCGGAGTAGATGCGCTCGGACAGGCTCGCGGAGTTGTAGCCGCACTCCAGCGCGATGGTCCGGATCAGCAGGTGCGACAGGGTGTGCAGCGCGTAGTAGCGGGCACCGGGCCAGTGCCGCATCCGGTCGAACGGGCCGGTCCGCCCGGAGTAGCGGCTCTCCCGGAACCGCCCGTACGCCTCCCTGTGCACGTGCATCGCGTCGGAGTCGGCGACCCGCCGTTCCCAGTCGGCCAGCAGCTCCTCGGGCAGCCGCAGGAAGATGCCCTCGCCGCGGACCTCGCTGGCGGGCACCCACTGGGTCCGCCCGCGCGACAGCGGCGCGCGGACCACCAGGTCGGGGTCGGCGGGGTCGGGGGCGTCGAGCCTGGTGAAGCCGACCAGCGCACGCACCTCGCGCAGCCGTTCGACCTGGACGACGTCGGCGAAGACGCCCTTCAGGTCGGCGGGCACCCCGTCAACGTCGCGGCGCAGCGCGAAGTCGTCGGTGGGCGGCGGCGTGGGGCTCGCGGTGAAGATCTCCCACTCCACCGTGTGCAGGTCCGGGTAGCCGGGCTTCTCGGTGTCCTTCGCGCCGGCGCGGGCGGCGCGGTGGCGCTCGACCGCGGCCCAGATCTCCGCGTCGCTCCACTTCGCAAACTCCCGCATCGCCGGGAGGTCGGCGGAGCGGGCGAACGCGAGGAACGCCGGGTTGTCCATCTTTTCGAACGTCGACCAGTGCTGCTCCACTTTGGTCTGCAGTTCGCTGGCGCCGGTGCGCGGCACGGCCAGCGCGGAGAGCGTCTGCGCGAACCACTGGTTGGAGGCGCCGACGACGAGCAGCTTCAGTTCGCCCGTGCACTCGGGATCGAAGGTGTTCAGGTGGGGGTGGCGGCCCCGGCAGCGCGGCAGCTTCTGCGCGCCGCGCTCGCCGAGCACCTCCCGGATGTTGCGCCGCAGGCCGCAGCTGATGCACTTGATCTCCACGTTGGCGCCGAGGTTGCCGCCCCGGTCGTCCATCCGCAGCCGAGGGTGGCTGGCCTTGGCGCAGGCGCCGCCCTGGTGGACGAAGTGCGCGTACGGGAAGTCGTCCAGGTGCCCGGCGGTGCAGGCGAGCACGAACCGGGCGGGCACCGCGAGTGGCTTGCGCCGGCCCTTGACCCGCGGGCAGTTGCCGTGGACGAAGCGGGCCTCGTGCGGCTTGCGGGCCTTGGCGTTCTCGAAATTGAAGACCCGGGCGTCGATCGGCGCGAGCTCGTCGCAGACCGTGCAGCGCAGCCAGGTCGGGAACGGCACCACCGGCACCCCCACCTTGCTGGCCGGCCCGGTCGGATCCTGGTCGATGCCGTCGAGCCAGGGCGCAGGACGGAACTCGGTGACGTCGCGCTCCCCGAGCTGGTGCACCGCGGCGAGCAGCCGCGGCTCGGCGATCGGCTCCCAGTCCGGGACGGCCGTGTAGTAGGCCTCCCAGTCGTTGAGGCCCTTGACCAGCACGGAGAAGTTGGGCAGGTCGACCAGCGCGCCGACACCCGCGGTGAACATCAGGTGGCTGGGGCGCACCGCGCCGACCCGGCGGAAGTACGTGGTGCTCATCGGTTGCCTTCCCCGAGGGTGGACGCGCCGAGTTCGTCGCCGTCGGGCAACTCCTCGTCGGTGGGCTCGTCGTCGTCCGCGCCCGCCGCGCCGAACGACCACGCCGGCGCGTCGTACAGCGGGTTGTAGATCTCCCCGGCGGGCGGGACCAGCAGGTTGATCTCGTTCTCGGTCTCCCGCATGGACTGCCCGACGGTCAGGTCGTCCCAGCGCTGGCCGGTCGCCTTCTTAAGCAGACCGATCAGCCGCTGCTGCTTGAACATGCCGTCGTCGTAGCCGAGCCGGGCCGACCCGGTCCTCGCCTGGCTCCAGCGGTCCTTGATCCGCTTGATCCGCTCCTCCAGGTAGTCGCGCGCCCGCTCGCTGCCGATCGCCTCGGCCCGCGCCAGCATCCGGCGCACGATCCGGTTGACCTCCGGACCGTCCAGCGGCACGTCGTGGGCGTCGACGTTGCGGGAGAACGCCTCCTCCGCCTGCCGCACGGCCGCGACCAGGGTCGCGGTGGTGCCCCGGTCCAGCGCCCGGCGGGTGTACGGGGTGACCGACAGCGCCTCGACCTGCCGGTAGAAGGTGGCGTGGTAGTACTCGAAGTCCTCGAAGTGCGCCAGGTCCCGGGGCCGGGTCCAGTTGTGCAGGGTGATGACCAGCCCGGGCCGGCGCGGGTCGCGCCCGACCCGGGAGGACGCCTGGATGTACTCGGCGGTGTTCTTCGGCTGGCCGGTGACCACCATGAGGCCGAACCGGGACACGTCCACGCCGACCTGCAGCATCGAGGTGGCGAGCACCACGTCGACCGGGGCGCGGTCCTCGCGGAGCCGCTGCGAGTACCGCTCGGCGAGCGGGTGCACCGAGACACCGTTGCCCGCCTTCCTGTCCCGGACCGCCTGGCCCAGGTTGTCCAAAATGGCCCGCCGCCGCGTCGTGGTGTCCAGCTCCGGGTCGAAGGGGTACTCCAGCCGCTTGAGCACGTCGCTGATGTCGGCCGACGAGATGCGGGAGGTGAGCTCCTGGATGGCGAGCATCTGGGTGCCGCCGACGATCCGGTCGGACAGCCCCTTGCGCCGGCCGTGGCTGCGCACCCGGGTGGTCACGTCGTCGTCCAGGTAGCGGCGCATGCCGGCGAGTTCCCGGGTGGCGTTGAAGTAGCCGACCATAGTCATGTACGGGTCGGCCGGGGCGCCGTAGGTGTCGAAGAGGGTCTGCCCGGCCAGCAGCAGGATCTCGGCGAGCCGGATCTCGGCGGACTTGAGCCGTACCCCGTGGGCGCACAGGCCGAGGTAGCGCCGGCCGGGGTTCTCGACGGTGACCGGCACCTGGGTGCTGAAGAACGTGTCGGTGACGTCGATGACCGGCGGCGGGAAGACCGACAACTGCCGGCCGAAGACGCCGAGCACCTGCTCGCGGGCGCGCTTGGTCGTGGCGGTGGAGGCGACGATCTTCGGCCCGGTCTCGGTGCCGTCCGGGGTCCGCCAGGTGCACAGTTCGTCGACGGCGGCTTCGAACAGGCCGACGGTGGTGCCGAGCGCCCCGGAGATGAGGTGCAGCTCGTCCTGGATGATCAGGTCGGGTGGCCGCAGCCGGACCACCGGCTGGCTGGTCACCGCATCCAGGCTGCCCTTCTTCAGGTGGCGGTCGGTGCAGCCGGTCTTGGTGTCGAGGTCGTCGTGGCGGTAGCCGTGCCGTGGGCACCGCTGGCGTACCCGGCCGAACAGGATGCCGGCGTAGCCCTTCCACGGCAGTTGGGCCAGCTTGTCGACGGTGGCGATGACCAGGCTCGGGGCGTAGCGGTAGATCTCCTCGTCGACGGTGAGGATCGGCAGCCCCTCCGCTGAGCGGGTCCGGGAGAACGGGCAGGCGTCCTGGCCCTCGCCCTCGGGGCAGTAGAGGAAGACCCGGCGCCGGTCCTCCTTGGGTTCGAGGTCCTCGTGGGCGCGCAGCTTGGCCCCGCACCACGGGCAGGCGAGGGTCTGCAGCACGTTGGTGCGCGTGCCGTCGCCGGCGTCCTTGGCCTCGGCGATCTGCGCGGCGGCGTCCTCGAACCAGTTCGGCGACACGCCGCCGCCGACCCACAGCCCGATGCGGAACGGCTCGGTCCCCCAGGTGGCCTCGTCGGCGCGGCGCAGCACCTCGGCGGCGCAGACCAGGGCGGCGGCGCGCTGGAACTGCTGGGCGGTGAGCAGCCGCAGGGTGTAGCGCATGAGCACGGCGACACCGGCGGCGCCGCTGCGGGCCGCCGTGCCGGTGCCGACCACGCCCTGCAGGCGGCGGATCGCGAAGGTGTAGGCGGTCAGGCCCAGGTACGCCTCGGTCTTGCCGCCACCGGTGGGGAAGAACAGCAGGTCCACGACCGCGCTGGGGTCGGCGGCCCGTTCCGGGTGCCCCGGGTCGGTGAGTGCCGGCAGGTTGAGCAGGATGAAGGCGAGCTGGAACGGCCGCCAGGACGCCGCGGCCGCGCCCCGCTGGTCGATGCGCTTCTTCGCCTCGGCGTACGTGAGGTTCTGCTCGTCGCGCAGCCGGGCGATCTCGGTGTGCCGCCGCTGCAGCGCCATCGCCCGGTTGGCGAACCGGAACGCGGCCAGGGCCTGCTCGTGCCGGGGCGCGTCGGGGGTGGTGAGCAGGTCGATGCCTGCGCGGATGCGGTCGGCGACGCGCCGGGCGGTGAAGACGGCGGTCTCGGCCGCGGGCCGCAACGGCTCCGGCAGCCCGGGGATCGCCGCCTCCTGCTCGTCCAGCCACGCCCGGTACCCGTCGGCGAGCGGGGTGAGGCCGGCGCGCAGCCGGTCGGGGTCGGCGTCGGCGAGCGCGTCCATGGACAGCTCCACCCCGGCGAGCCGGGTGTCGTCGCCGCTCGGCGCGACCGTGGCGGGCACATCGTAGGTGGGCAGCCAGGTGGTCTCCAGCCGGTACGCGCGGCGCTCGCCCTCGCGTACGGACGGGTGGACGGCCACGTTGCGGCCGGAGGCGTAGCGGCGCTGCTCGCGGTAGAGCAGGCGCAGGTGCGCCTCCTCCGGGTCGCTGGCGATGGTGCGGGTGTCGTCGAGCGGGTCGTCGATCGGGAGGAAGATCGCGGAGTCGCCGTCGAGCGCGGTGACGGTCAGGATGCTCTGGAACAGCCAGGCGGTGTCGGCGTTGACCGGCGGCTCGTGCTGGGTGTTGACCAGCGCGAGCTCGACGACCCGCCGGCCGTCGCGCGGGCGGACCTCGACGGCCAGGTGCACACCGGGCGCGTCCGGGTCGGTGACGGTGAGCGGGATGCGGTAGGAGCGCTCGCCGTCGAGGCGGACCTCCGTCGGGTAGGACACCGGCTCGCGCGCCCAGACGCTGCGTTTGCGGCCGTCGGCGTCCTCGGTTTCGCGCCTGTCATAGCGGCCCCACCGCGCCGTGACCGCCAGAGCATCCACATCGGACGGCACGGCGAACATCAGGCCCATCGAGGAGGCCCACATCTTGCCGAGCGACTGCGGGGTGAGGACCTCGGGCAGCTCCGCCTCGGTGGCGTCCCCACCGACGCCCGTGTCGAGGTCGGTCACCGCGTCTTGCGGGCCGGTGCGCGGCCGCGGCTTGGGCCCGAGCATTCCGACCAGGTACCGCTCGCGCGGCCCCATCGCCCGGGGCGGGAACTCCTCGTGCTCCCCGTCCCACGGCCCGAGCAGGTCCCGCCGGATCAGCTCGACGAGTTCGTCGCGTACCTGGTAGGAGGTGACCTCCGGGAACGCCTGCGGCACGTCCAGCGCGGGCACCGACTCCGGCTGCTCACGGTCACCCACGGGCAGCGCCGTCTGCTCGCCCCTCGGATGCGGGAACAGCCCTCCCTGCGTGTCGACCGTCACCGCGACCTCCTCATCAATGGAATGTGCTGCTGGAGGCAGTCATCCCGGTCCGTCATGACGCACGAGGAAGATACGCCGACAGCACGTTCCCCTGGTCCGATAAGAATGTCGTAACCCGGTCCTACGGTGCCGGCATGCCGAGTGCCGAGCACGAGTCGCCGATCGCCTTGGTCAAGCTGGATCCGGGCCTGGTGGCGTGGCTGCTGACGAACGTGTTCGACGTGAAGGTTCCCGATTACCACCATGCCCGCGCGCAACCCACGGATGTACGGGTGCTGGTTCCGCGCACCTATCACGCCGACGGCATGCTGCTGTTCTGCGACGTGACCGACCAGCCGCTGCTCGCGGTGGTGCTGGAGGTGCAGCGCGGCTGGGACGTTACGAAACGGCGCACGTGGAAGCTGTACGTCGCCCAGCTTGAAGCGGAGCTGAATGTCAACGCCGGCCTGCTGGTCTACTGTCCCGACCCCAGGATCGCCCGCCGTTACCGGGACCTGTTCGAGTTCGACGGGTTGAGTCTGACGCTGCGGCCGTTGATCTTCACACCCCATGACGTGCCGTTGGTCGTGGACGTGGACCTGGCTCGGGCCAACCCGGCGTTGGCCGTGCTCTCCACGATCTGTCACAGCGGGGACTCCGACGTGGAGGCCACGTTCCCGGCGTTGGCCGAGGCGCTGCTGTCGCTCGGCCCGAAAAGGGCGATCTTGTATTATGACGTCGTGCTGGCCGGGCTGCCGGAGGCGACCCGCGTCCGTTGGGAGGCATTCATGACCACCGCGATCGGCCACGAGTACCGCAGCGAACTGTTCCGGCAGATCGCCGCCGACGGCGAGGCACGCGGTGAAGCCCGAGCGATCCTGACTGTCCTTGAAGCGCGAGGCCTGGCCGTGCCCGCCGACGTTCGCGAGCGGATCTTGGCCTGCACGGACCTGCCTCAGCTCGACGTCTGGCTTCGCCGTGCCGGCACCGCCACCACTATCGACGAGGTTGTCGGCGACTAGCGCCACCCGGCGCACCCGGGCGACAACCGAGCCGCGGCGACGACAACCGAGCCGGGTCATGCGACCACCTGCCGGATGAGTTCGGCGGCTGCGACGAGGACCGCGCCGACGGGGATGGCCACGGTCAGGCAGCCGCTCTTCTTCGGCGCGGCCGGCGTCCGGGCAGGGTGTGCGCTCGGGATGCCCGGCCCCGTTATCCGGATCTCGTAGCGGCTCTCATCCCAGTCGTCGCGGCGCTCGACGAACATCGCGTGGTACTCGGCGGCGGTCAGTTCCCGGGGCCGCCAGTACTCGTGCCACTCGGGGCGGGCCGGCCGGGTCGCGGCGGCGCGTTCGACGGCGAGCCGGGTGGCGACCTGTTCACCGGAGGGGTCCGCGAACAGCGACCCCTGCGGTCTGCCGATCTCCTGCTCCAGGAGCTCGCGCGCCTGATCCGGCGGCAGGACGTCGATGCCGGCCGTGCGCGCCTTGGCGATGCGGGGGTCGTTCTCCGCGGCGCCGTCGCTGATGACGAGCCGGACGGTCTTGGTGAGGTTGACGGCGACCCTGGCCCCGTGCTCGACGGCGAAGTCCACCACCTCGGTGATGGCGGCCGAGTCCCCGGCCGGCATGATGCGCCAGCCTTTGAGCGGCCCGTTGCTGCGGGCGCGGTTCGCGGCGGCGGCCGCCTCCAGGTCGCTGATGAGGTGCGACGCGGCGAGTTCCTTGGCCGCCCGTTGCAGCTCCCGCAGCTCGGCTGAGGTGACCACCCCGTCGGCCTCGGCCCGGGCTCGGGCGTCGGCGAGGAACTCCTCGTGCACCTGGCGCGCGGTGGTCTGGGTCAGGCCGGCGCGAGCGGCGAGGATCGCGAGCTGTGCCGCCTCGTCACCGACGATCCGGCCGTCGGAGAGCGCGTGGGCGAGCAGCGCCTTGTAGTCGCGCAGCCCGTCGGGCCGGGGCGGTGGCGGGTACGCCATGTGCGGCAGCCGGGCGGTCAGGGTGGCCAGCCACCCGTCGCTGCCCTTGCGCAGCCCGGCGGCCCGCGGGGCGATGACGCCGGTGCGCGGCAGGCTCGGCAGCGGTATCGGCGGCGGACCGGCCCAGTAGAGCGGCTGCGGGGCCTCGGCGATGAGCTTCGACAGTGTCGCGGCGAGCGCCCGGGCGTCACCGAGCGCCGAGTGCAGGGCCGCGGGCCACTCCCCCGTGATCAGGTTCGCGACGTTGTCCAGCTTGTAGCCCCACCGGTCGAGCTGGACCCGGGCGGTGACGAGCGTGCACAGGCCGGGCACCCCCTGGAGAGGGACGCCTAGGCGACCGAACTCGGCGACCAGGAACCCCTCATTGAAGTCCAGGTTGTGGCTCACCACGATCGCGCCGCTCAGGTACGCCAGCACGTCGCCGGCGATCTGCTGGAACGTCGGGGCGTGCCTGACGTCCGCGTCGGTGATCCCGTGGTACTCGTCGTTGGTGATCCGCAGCCCCGGGCTGACCAGGGTCGAGTACTCGTCCAGGACGACGCCGTCGCCGCGCATCCGCACGATCCCGACCTCGCAGACCCGGGACCCCTGATTCGGGTACAGGCCGGTGGTCTCCAGGTCGAGGACGGCGAAGGTCAGGGCACGCGGGTCGACGCCGCCGTGGCGGGTGAGGTGCCCACGAGCAAACATGGTCGCCGCCTCCATCTCGGACAAGGAGTCAGAACAGGGTCTCCGATGTGGACTTACCGCGGCCGGCCTTCTTCTTGTCGTGCAGGCCCTTCGCGACCTCCTCGGCGTAGCGCTCGTGGTTGAGCTCAAGCAGCCGGTCGAGGATCTCCTGCTTGACCGCCGGGCCGATGGTGTACCGGGTGTAGGCGCCGGCCTGATGGAAGCCGTGGTCGAGCCCCTGCGCCACGAGGTCGTCCCAGCCGTACGCCCGGCAGACCGCCTCGTCGATCTCACGGTGGATGCGCCGCAGCTCCACGATGTCCTCGTCCCGGCACTTCTCGTCGAAGACCAGGTTGTACGTCGCGGTCAGCCCCGCCTGCCGACTCAACATCACATCCCGCCGGTACGTGTCGAGCCGCTCCCCCAACTCCCGCATCTCCTGCGTCAACTCGGGTAGCGGGAAGGTCTCGAAGACGTCCGACGGGGTGTAACGAACTCGCGATTCCAAGGTCGACGCGCGACTGACCGCCCACCAGTAGTGCGGCGAACTCGACAGCAGCGCCAACATCGCTGTGTCATCCGTCGCGAACACCCCGAGCGCGTGCGAGAACACCTGCCCGGTCGGCACCTTCACCGGCATCACGGTCTTGCTCACGAGCGTGATCACGATGAGCCGCTCCAACCCCGCAATCGCCGAGTACAGCTCGGGCCTCGTCCGCTCATAGAGCCACCATCGATCGCGTGCCGTCTTGCTGTACTTGTTCACGTCCCGCTCGGGCTTCACGAGCCGCAGTACCCGGTCGTAGCAGTCGGGGTAGGTCTTAGCCCGTTCCTCGCTCCAATCATGGAAGTTGATAACCCAGCGACTCGCGGAGCAGTCGGGGCGGGAGTTGAGGTCCTGACCGTTGAGGTAGGGAAAGAGAACGTCCTTGTTGCGCGGGTCCTTGTCTATGAGTGCCGCTGCTTCAGACGGCTCCATCGTGAACCCGAGGCCAAGGATCGTGGATCCCTGGAAGGACATACCAGCGTTTGTGGACAACCGATATGGCTTGGCCACGAACCGCGTCTCGGGATCGAGTGATGAAGTGATGCCAGATACCACCAGCCCGTCCACGCGGCGTTCCGCCTCTTCGCCGAGAGCAGCACGGCTGGTCCAGATGGCGCAGTATTCCAGCGCGGCCGACTTCGCCGGCCACCGCTCACTCTTGATGGCTTGCCGGATGGTCACGCCACTGGCGACGACCTGATCGAGGCCCACCTCCCGTGTGTCGCCCTGGGCAAGGGTGTTGGTGGCGATCAGGCCGGTCTGCCCGTTCGCGTTGAGCAGCTCGTGCGCTCGAAGCACGAAGTACGCCACCAGGTCGGCGCTTCCCCGCGCACCCCGGCCGATGGCATTAACCAGATACTCACGGTACGCCGTCCCCAGCGCGCCGGTCAGCTTCTGCCCACCGAGGAAGGGCGGGTTGCCGATGATGGCGTCGAAGCCGCCGTGGTCGAAGACCTCGGGGAACTCCAGCGGCCAGTGCAGCGGATCGCGCTCGAACGCGCCCGCCGGCAGGTCCAGCGCCAGCCACGCCTTCGCCTGCTCCACCATGGCGGACGGGTCCGCGCCCTCCGACACCCGCTGCGCCAGGACCGCGACCGTCTCGGCCACCCGCTTCGCCTCGTCCCGCCCGGGCCTGGTCGACGCCAGCGCCGCCCCGGCGACCAGGTCGGCGTACGCGGCGGCCCGCCTCGTCGACGCCCGCGCCTCGTCGAGGAGACGCCGCTTCTCCGGCAGCGCCTCCAGCGTGTCCGGCAGCGCGGCAAGGCGCCGCCGCAGCTCCCGCACCTCGGAGAGCTCCCGGTCGAGCCGACGGTCCCGCCCGGCGTCCTCGGGCAGCGCGGCGAGGTTGCCGATGCCGAGCAGGGAGTCGCCGCAGACCAAACGGTCGTCGAGGAAGGTGAAGGGGCGCTCCGGGTCCATGGAGACCAGCCACAGCGACAGCTTCGCCATCTCGACCGCCATCGGGTTGATGTCCACCCCGTACAGGCAGTGTTCGATGACCTGCCGCCGCGCCTCGATGACCAGCCGGTCTTCGTCGGCGTCGAGCACGCGGTCATCCGCGCGGTCGAGGTAGGCCCGGGCCCGCTCGTCGCCCTCCTTCTCCCACGCCTCGATCAGCCGCTGACCGAGGTACCGAGCCGCCGCCACGAGGAACGCCGCCGAGCCCATCGCGATGTCGGCGACCTTGAGCGCCAGGATCTGCTCGCTGGACTTGAGCCTCCACTGTGTCTTGTCCGCCGTCTGCAGCGGCCCCGGCTCGTACACCAGCGGCTCCAGCGCGCCCTCGACCACCTGCTCGGCGAGGAACCGCGGCGTGTAGTGGGTGCCCGTGTTCCTACGCAGCGCGGACTCGGTGACGTACAGCGCGCCAGGCAGGATGACGAGCGGCAGGCCGCGCAGGTCCTCGCGGATGATCCCGACGAACGGCAGCAGCCGCTCGGCGAGCGGGAAGTTGCCGCCGGTCACGGCGAGCAGCCGCTTGCGGGCCTCCTCCTGCTCGGTGGCCTCCAGCGGAGCGAGCTTCTTCGCCAGCGCGGCCGGCGAGCCGATCCCCGATTCCTTGTACTTCTCGGCGAGCAGCGAGGCCAGCTCCGTGGTGTCGCCGCCAGCCTTCGTCCGCAGCGTCTCCAGGTCGGTGAGGGAGACCTCCTCCTCCAGGCCCTCCTTGCCGATCAGGCCGACCGTGACCCCGTCGGAGCGGAAGCCCTCGAAGGAGAGCAGACCCTCGTAGACGTACCCGATCTGCTCGACGTCCAGCGACCGGAAGCTCAGCTTGCGCCGCTCCCGCGACCGGCCGGAGCCGACCTCGACGTACTGCACCGCACGCAGCATGTGCAGCACCGTGCGGTCGTCGATGTTCAGCGGCAGCCACGGGTACGCCTGCGGGTCGAACAGCGACCCGTCGTGGCCGTGCAGCTTCAGCCGCGGGTGGTCGATCCCCTGGTAGACGGCGGTGAACAGGGCGAGCAGCCGGTGCCATGCGGCGAAGCTGTGCTCCAGGTCCTCCTCGCTGCCCTCGATGACCCGCTGCTCCAGCTCCTCGCAGAGCCGGCCCGCCGAGTACGCCGTCACGTACAGCTCGTTGTCGGCCGGCAGCAGCTTGCGCTCCTCCGCGAAGAGCAGGAAGACGATGCGCATCATCACCGCGACCGCGCCCCGGTACACGTCGTGCGCGGACACCTCGGTGCCCGAGGACGGGTCGACCAGGCCCGGCCCGCCGCGCTCCCGGTCACGGGCCTCGGCGCGGCCGATCGCGGCGACGAGCAGCTCCACCGCCTTGCGGACCTGCACGCCGAGCGCCTCGGTGATGTCCTCGGCCCGGTCCAGGCTCGCCCGCAGCAGCGGCACCAGGCGCTCGTCGTCGCGGACGCCGAAGAACCGCCGCCGGGACAGCAGCGACACGAACGCGCGTACCACGATCCGCTCGGCCGCCTCCGGCCAGGACACCGCGTCGAAGACCGCGGTGGTGGTGACCCCGCCGCGCGGCGCCCACACCAGCGCCCACCAGCGGCCGTCCGTCGCCAGGCCCAGTTCGACGTCGTGGTGCCGGCAGGCGTGCGCCAGCCGGTCCACGTAGGTCGCCGCCCACGCCGACCCCTCGACCCGCGCGGTCGGCTGCACGCCGGGCGGGCAGACCATCCCGAGCAGGCGTACCGTGTCGGGCTTGACCTCCTCCCCCGGCTCGACCAACGCGAACGACGGGCGGATCTCGGTGTCGTGCTCGGCGACGGGGACCGCGAGCGACTCCAGCCCGTCCTCGTGCAGGGCGTCGCGCCAGCCGAGCAGGTCACGCAGCACGTACCCGATCCACTCCCGCTGGCCGGCGGCGGTGTCGGCCTGCCAGGCGGCGTGCGCGGCGCGCAGCCGCTCCCGCTCCTTCTTGTCCAGCGTGTCGAGCGGCGTCAGGTTGTCCCGCAGCACGGGCAGGCTGAGGAACGGCCCGCTCACGTCGACCAGGCTCAGCCACTCGCGGTGCTGCTGCATGCCGTCCGGCGCGGCCGGGCGGCCCCGGAAGGTACGGCTCATCGGATCGCCTCCCGCTTCGGCACGACGAACACGACCGCCACCGGGAAGCGGTGCGGCTTGGGATCGCGGTAGCGGGCCTCCACCGCCGCCACCTCGCGGTCCCGTTCCGCGGCGAGCCCGGCGAGGCGCTCCTCCCAGGACTGGCGGTCCCTGCGGTACTGGGCGAGCTCCTCCTTGCTCTTCTCCACCTCGAGCCGGCTGAACAGCGCGTCCTCCTCGTCGGTCGCCAGGGCGCCGCGCAGGGTCGCCGCGAACTGGTCGAAGTTGTCGATGATGCGCCGCCGCTCGGCCTCCTGCCGCTGGGCGAGCTTGCGCTCCAGCGACTCGCGCCGGGTCGCGGTGCGCCAGTCGATCGCGGCGAGCAGCCCGTCCGCGATGCGGTCCCAGCGGGCGGCGACCCGCTTCCACACCACATCGGACACTGCGGTGCCGGAGGTCAGCGCACGGTCGAGGATGCCGCCGAGCACCGTGAGGTTCTCCAGCCGGCGAAACCGGCCGTTCTCCGGCGCCCAGCCGCCGGCGTAGAGGACCTCCTCGTGCAGCCGCACCCCGTCCGCGCCGACCAGCACGAACCGCGCGTACGCCCCGACCAGCACATCCTCGAGCGCCGGGTCGTCGCTGACCACCGCGGTGACCCGGTGCAGGCCGATGTCGCTGTTGGACACCGCGGCACGCAGCAGCCGGGTGGACATGGCGACGAGCGGGTGGTTGAGGTGGGCGAGCACCACCGGGACACTCCGGGCGGCCAGCTCGCGGGCGAGGTCCGGGTCGAAGGTGACCGGCAGTTGGCGCGGCAGCTCGCCGGGGCGCTCCAGCTTCTCGGTGAGCCCGACGGTCGCCCGCTGCCACGAGCCGGTCAGCGGCGGCACGGCGTAGAGCTCGTCGACCGGGTACCGGTCGTCGAGGTGCCGGCGCAAGGGCTGCTGGCGGGCGAGCTCCAGGGCAGTGTCCACCACCCGTTTGACCGCGGACGGGGTGATGCCGAGCTCCCGCACCGTCTCGTCGAGGTTGCCGCGCAGCCTGCGGACCTGCTCCCCGACGTTGGACTCGGTCGGCAGGTTCTCCGCCTCCTTCGGGCGCTCGGCGGTGACCGTGTCGATGTCGACCTGCTGGCCGAGCATCCGGCGCTGCACCGCGTCGGAGAGCACCGCGTTGACCGACCCCAGGTCGGCCTCCATCTGCGCGACCTTCGTCGCGACCCGGGCCAGGAACTCCAGGTCCGCCTCGAAGCTGTCGACCGGCCCGCCGAAGCCGGTGCCCACGAAGTGGTACACCTCGGGCGTCCTCGTCTGCCCGTACCGGTCGATGCGCCCGATGCGCTGCTCCAGCTTGTTCGGATTGAACGGGATGTCGTAGTTGACCAGCCGGTGGCAGTGCCGCTGCAGGTCGATGCCTTCGCTGGCCGCGTCGGTGGCGAGCAGGATGCGTACCGGGTGCTCGGTCGGGTCGGCCTGGAACGCCAGCCGCAGCTGCTCGCGCTCCTCGGCGGCCATGCCGCCGTGCATCAGGGCCAGCCCTTCGCCGCCCAGGCCCTCCTGGCGCAGCAGCTCAGCCAGCCACAGCTGCGTGTCGCGGTACTCGGTGAACACCACGACCCGCTCGTTGGTCCAGTGCCTGCCGTCCGGCTTGCAGACCGCGGCCAGGTAGTCGATCAGCTTGCGGGCCTTCGCGTCCGGCTGCGCCTCGTGCGACAGCGCCCAGTCGAGCATCCGCTGCAGCAGGGCGACCTCGTCGTCGCTCGCGTCCGGCTGCATCGGGCGCACCCGGCCCAGCGCGTCGTCCTCCGCCTCGGCGAGCTGCTCGTCGTCGTAGGTGGCGATGTCGTCCCAGTACTCCTCGAGCCACTCCGGGATGTCGTCGCCGGCCATCACCGAGGGCGAGCCCTTCCTGCTCTGGAGCGTGTCGAGGTACACGCCGACGGTGTGGGCGAACGCGGCCGGGCTGGAGAACAGCCGCTTCTTGAGCAGCAGGGTCACCAGGTCGGTCGCCTTGCGCCCGCGCCGCGAGGTGAGCTTCCTGCGCCGCAGCTCCGCGAACTGCTTGAGCAGGCCGTGGATCTCCCGCTCGCTGTCGGGGTACTCGACGGGGATCGCCTTCGGGTGCCGCGGCGGGAACTGCGGCGTGCCGTCGGCCCGGACGATGTCGCGCTTGAGCCGGCGCACCACGGTGTCACGCACCGCGGCCCGGTCCGGCTTGACGCCGCGGGCGAACCGCTGGTTGTCCAGGATCTCCAGCAGCGCAGTGAACGACGACAGGTACCCGTTGTGCGGGGTGGCGGACAGGAACAGCCGGTGGGTGAAGTGCGGGGCCAGCCGGCGGATCAGTTTGGTCTGCTGGGAGTCGACGGCGTACACCTGCTTCGGGGCGGCAGGGGCGACGTGGTGCGCCTCGTCGAGGATCAGCAGGTCGAAGGTGCGCGGGTAGGTCGGCCCGTGGGCGGGCAGCACCTCGTCGAGCAGGCGCTGCGCCTTCTGCCCCCGCAGCCAGGGCAGGCTGACGATGGTCAGCGGGTACACCTGGAACGGGTTGGCCGCCGAGCCGTGGGTGCGGCGCACGATCGCGCACCGCTCGGTGTCGATGATCGTGAAGTCGAGGCCGAACTTCTCGGCCATCTCGTCGCGCCACTTCACGGTCAGGCCCGCCGGGCAGACGATCATGACGCGGCGGGCGCGGTGGCGCAGCAGGAGCTCGAGGGCGACCAGGCCGGCCTCGATGGTCTTGCCGAGGCCGACGTCGTCGGCGAGCAGCAGGTTCACCCGGGGCGCGTCCACGGCACGGGCGACCGGCTCCAACTGGTAGTCCTCGATCGCCACGCCGGAACGGAACGGGGCCTGCAGCGTCTTGACGTCGGCGGACGTGACCGCCGACCAGCGCACCGCGTCCAGGAACGCGGCGAGCCGCTCCGGCGGGTCGAACCCGCCCTCGGCCACCTGCGGCAGCGCGCCGCTGGGCAGCACCCGCCGCCCGGGCTCCACCTCCCAGATCACGTCGAGCGTGTCGTTGTAGCGCCCGTCCTCGACGCTCTGCAGACTGACCAGCGTGCTGTCGCCGGCCGTTTCGACCTCGCTGACCACCCACCGCTGGCCGCGCACCGCGACCAACGCGCCGATCGTCGGCTTCTCCGTCACTGCGCTGGGCACCGCACTCCCCTTCTTCGGCCGCGGCCGCCGCCTGGAAAACCGGACCACAGGGATCCGGAGTGAGGAAGCGGTGTGAACTCTACCGCCGGCGGTGACGAAAGTCGAGTCTCAAGCGGCGGTTGTGTACAGGATTTCCGACCGGCGAGTTTGACTCGTCCGGAAACAGCAAGCACCTACTCCGGCAGCGTGTCGCCCGGGTCGTTCTGAAAGAGGATCAGCTCGACCAGGTCCGCGGTCCACCGCGGCCCCGCCTGCGACAACTGCTCGGCTGCCCGGTGAAGGAAGGCCAGGTAGACCCGGTATCGGTAGGTCGACCAGCAGGGTGGCCGCCACAGCCACGCCGGATCGCGCCCGCCCGCGGCGTACCGCTTGCCCCGTCGGCGATCCCAGAACCATCTCATCCGTTCCGCCAGCCGCGCGTCGAGCACCATGGGTGGACACGGCATCGCCACCGTCTTCCCGGCGAAGTACAGGAACTTTGTGAAGAACGCCGGCCCGAGGTACCGGATGCGCCTCTTCTTGTCGGTGAGGAGTTCGTAGGCACGCCCTGCGGAGATGTCGAGTGCGTCGAACGCGGCCTTCAGCCGGCGTTCGATCTCCTCCCGGTCGGGCGCTGGCTCGCCGTCACGCCCCTCCAGCACCCAGGCGAGCCGCTGCGGTCCGATAGGGCTTTTGCCCCAGCCCCACATGTATGCCGCGACCAGGAGCGGCAGCCATTCTTGATCTTTACCGCACTCGCAGGCAATGTGTGTGACATCGCCCCGACTAAGCGAGTTGGGACCGTTGATCTCGAGGTGCAGCTCGAGATCGTCGAGGAAGCGCGCCCAGTTAGCCCGGTTCACGTCCACTGTGTGCGCCGCGACCAGGATTTCTGGATCATCGCTGCCTCGACCCGCTGACAGCTCCTTGCGCCGCTGGACGAACCAGTCCAGCTCGTCTGGGCAAAGGCCATCGGTGATGACCCCGGCGTCGAAGGGTGACGCATCCGGAACAACACAGCCCACCACGACCTCCGTTATGGAGATTCCCCTCGCCCGCGCCGTCGTCGACCAGCCCGTCACCCCACGCAAGCTGCGGTGACACTTGTCGAACCGGCTCATGGCTTGTGTATCTGATTCACATAGTGCTCTAATGGTGCCCGTCACCGCTACCCCGCCCGCATCCGCTGTGGACGAGGGTCGACCGATCAGTTGTTTCACACGCGCGCGAACGAACGATGTCGGGCCCGGGAGAAGCGCCGGATCATGGCATGAGCTTCACGACGAGGATCGCAGATGGCTGACGATGACCTTCGCTACGAGCCGCCACACCGGGGCCACGGCTGGCTGCGCTCCCTTCAGCCGGCATCCTGCCTCGTCGTCGGCGAAGTGCGCGACGGAGACGAGCGTGAGGCGATCAGTGCCGTCGCTGCCGATGTACGCGAGGTGCTCCAGACGCCCTTCGCGTCGATGGTCCATCGCGGGTCCTACGCTTTCATGCGCTCCGGCGTGTGGCACGCGGTCGTGGTGGCGTCCGGATTGGAACCGCGCGAGGCCGACAGCGCCCGCCGACGGTACACCGAGGGCGGACACCTGGTCATCGCGAGTCTGCTGCACGAGCAGTTCTGGAACGGGGCACAGCCGTTCGCCGGGCGAGCTCGGTTCCGGCCGGGCGACATTGTCCGCCCGAAGGGCGGCACGGGTGGCGTCGGCCGCGTCCGGGGCGCGCGTGCCGTGGCAGGCAGCTACCAGTACGAGGTCGACCTGCAGGGTGAGATCAAGCGGTACAACGAAGAGGCACTCGTTCCTGTCCAGGGCGATCCACGGTCACCGGAGTTCTGGCTCACCCAGCCGCCCGCCGGTGCCGAAGACTTCTCCCTCACCCTGACCTGGGCCAAGCTGACCCATCCCCTGACCGACACCATCTACTCGTACGCCTCGAGCAAGACCATCTTCCGCCCGTACCAGTTCAAGCCGGTGCTCAAGGTCCTCACGGGCTCGTCGGGCAGGCTGCTCATCGCCGACGAGGTGGGTCTCGGCAAGACGATCGAGGCGAGCCTCATCTGGGCCGAACTCGAGCAGCGCACACGACTCGACCGCGTGCTCGTGGTCGCGCCCGCGGTGCTGACCCTCAAGTGGGTGCGGGAGATGCGGCGCCGATTCGACCTGGAGCTCGTGCGGCTGTCTACGTCGGATCTCGCCGAGTTCGCGGAACGCCTCGCGGCCGGCGACGACCCGCCGCTTCGTGGCGTCGTGTCGCTCGAGTCGATGCGCCGGGCTGAAGACCTGCTCGAACGGTTGGCCGACCTGCATCCGCGGTTCGACCTGGTCATCGTCGACGAGGCGCACTACCTGAGAAACCGGGGCACCAAGTCGCACACGCTCGGGCTACTGCTGGCGGACTGGGCCGACTATCTGATCTTCCTCTCGGCCACGCCGCTCAACCTCGGCAACCACGATCTGTTCAACCTGGTCAACCTCCTCGACGAGGGGCACTTCAACGACCCTCTCGTCTTTCCCGCGCAGCTCGAGCCGAACGAGGTCCTCAACGACGTCGCGCGGTCCCTCGTCGACAAGGGCCGGGACACACCCCGGAAGCTGCTCGCCCGACTCGACGATCTGAACGCGCTCCAGTTCGGATCCGCCGTCACCGACCGGCCCGACTACGCGCTTCTCCGCAGGCTGCTCGACGTCGACCGTCGGCTGACCCACGACGAGGTTGCCCGGGCGCGTCGGCTGCTCGCCGACCTGAACACCCTGGCCGGCGTCCTGACCCGCACCCGGAAGGTCGACATACCCGATCAGAAGGCGGCACGAGTACCGGTCAATATCGACGTGGACTGGACGCTACAGGAGCGGGCGTACTACCAGGCGGTCTTCGCGTGGTACATGCGCCGGGCGCAGGCGATGAACGTTCCGCCCGGGTTCGCCACGCAGATGCCTCTCCGGCAGGCCGCAAGCTGCATCCCCGCCTCTCAGGAACTCATCCGGGTTCGGAACCCGGAACTCTTCGCGCAGGAGTACGACGATCCGGACGAGGAGGGTCCCGCGGACCTCGACGGGCTGCTCGACATTCCGATCCTCGCCACGCCGCTGTCAGTCGACACCAAGTACGAGCAACTGCTCGCCGAACTCATGAAGATACGCGCGGCGGGCCTGAGGCAAGTGATGATCTTTTCGTTCTTCCGTCGCACCCTGGCCTACCTGGCCCGCCGGTTGAGCGAACACTTCGAGGTCCGGGTCATGCACGGCGGCGTGCCGATGGAGGAACGCGACGCGATCATGCGCGAGTTCCGCGAGGGCGCTTTCGACATCCTGCTGCTCAGCGAGGTCGGCTCCGAAGGCCTCGACTTCGAGTTCTGCAACGTGCTCGTCAACTACGACCTGCCGTGGAACCCGATGCGGGTCGAGCAGCGCATCGGTCGCCTCGACCGGTTCGGCCAGGAGCACGAAAAAATCTTCATCTACAACATGCGGGTGCCCGGGACCATCGAGACCGACATCTTCCAGCGCCTCTACGACCGCATCGGGGTGTTCGAACGGTCGATCGGGGAACTCGAGCCGATCCTGCGCGACGAACTGGAGGGCATCACCAGGCGGCTGCTCGACCCGAAACTCGATCCGGAGGAGCGGCAGAGGGAGACGGACCGCATCGCGATCGCGCTGCAACACAAGGCTCACGACACCGAAAAGCTCCGCGAGTCGCAAGCGATACTCTCGGGACTGGACAGCCTGCTCATCGAGGAATTCACCGACTCCGGCCCGGGGAATGGCCGGTTCATCGGACAGGCCGAGATTCAGCGCCTGCTCGACAGGCTGTTCCGCCGGTACGGCGGCCAACGCGGCAGACCGAATGCACAGGGGATCTTCCACATCGTCGGCTCGGAGCGGCTCGCGGGGCGTTTGCGGCGCAGCCGCGTGACCGAAGGCGGAAGCCGTCACACGCCGTGGAAGCTGGCCGCGTTGCTGCAGAACAAGACTCCGGTGGAGTGCACCTTCCACCCGGAGACGGCCAGCAAGTACGACGTCGAGCTGCTCTCCGCCAGGCATCCGCTGATCAAGCTGGCCCTCGAGGTTCTTGCGGATGAGGCACTCGACCTGCCCCGCTTCGGTTCGGTCGCCGTCCCCGGGCTGCCGGCCAACCGGCGATACCTCGTCACGATCGACCTCGCCGAAACGAGCGGACTGCGGCCGCTGCTGGAGCTGTGGGCGACGGCCGTCGACCTGGACTCCGGCGAGCTGAACAGCGAAGTCGGTGACCATCTCCTCACCGCCCTGGCCGAAGGCACGCTGCAGGACGGCCCGCCCGCAGCGCCCCCGAACCTGCACGATGTCCTGCAGCTCGCCCAGGACTACGCCTCGATCCGGCAACGCGAAACCGAGCGGATCCGGGCGCAGGAGAACGAGGCCCTCGTCGAGGGGAGGATCCGGGCTCAGGAAAGCTCGTTCGACATCAAGATCAATAGTGCGGAAGATGTGCTCCAGCGACTGCGCAACGAGCGCAGGTCAGCCCAGGTGATCCGGATGCAGGAGGGGCGGCTGCGCAATCTCCGCGCGCGTCGTGCCGCGGCGAGAGAGGAATTGCTCAAGTACAAGGAGCTGAGCATTTCGCTGACCGCTATCGCGGTCCTGCTTGCTACTGCCGCGGAGCCCACTCCTTCTCGAGGTACCACTGCATCGGGGCGGAAGGGCCTTGGCCGCGTGCGCTCCTGAGCACCAACTCCGCGAAGTCCCGCCCTCGGATCACGGGCCAACGATCCACCCGCAAGGCGTACACCCGGCCCTTGCCGTCGTGGATCAGCACCCGGCCGTTGCAGTACAGCTTAAACATCATCTTGCTGCCGAGGTTCAGGCTTAGCCCGGACACGGACTGATTGTCGATCTTCAGGCCGAGGTACTCGCCCGACGTGGAACGGACGCGTAGCAACCCAGTGCCGTCCGGTGGTGTCGCCAGGTTGCCGCCGTGCCACACGTATCCGAGGTCGGAGTGACCGCTCAGGACCTGCCAGGGTTCGTAGAACGGCGTGTAGGCCGGGTAGACGATCAGCTCCTCGCGCCGTCCGCCTTCGCTCCACTCAAGGATGAAGTCGAAGCCCGGTCGGTGCAGGTTGATCCGTTCGTATCCCCAGGTGTCCGCCAGCCCTGCGACGATCGCCTCCTCAGCGGGCACGCCGGCATCGTCGAACACCTGAGCGTGCGGGAACAGCTGACCGATGCGCCGCCCCACGTAGGGAATGCGGCTCATGCCACCGGCGAGCAGGACGTAGTTGATGCTGTCTGCGAGCTCGGCCCGCCCCAACCGGCGCAGTTGATCCGGTGAGCGGTCTCCCACCTCGGTCAGGAGTGCTGCGCGCAACGCCGCCCAGACGAGCGCTTCCGCTTCGTCCATCTGCGGCCTGAATGCCTCCTCCAACTGCTCGCGGGTGTAGGGCAGGGATGGCAGCACGCCGAAGTCACGAATCCGGATGCCACGGGTGTGATGCGTGTCCGCCCTGGAGAGCGAGACCTTGGCATCGCGAGCCTCCCGTAGCAGGAGGGCCTCGGCCAGCTTCGGACGAGGAAGACGGGCGATCTCGATACCACGCTGTGCCAGCTCGTTCTTTAGGTCCCTGGCGATCGACCGATCCAGGACGTCGCCGGCTCGGGCGGAACCGAGCGCGGACAGCACCGAGATCTCCGGCCGCTCACCGCCCTCGACGTCGAGCACCGCGATGTCGAGCGTGCCGCCGCCCATGTCGAAGACGAGCAGCCGGCCCTCCGGCCGTTCGCCGTACGTGAGGAAGCGGTGCATCACCCAGGCGACGCCGGCGGCGATCGGCTCGTCCACCAGGGTGGAGTCATCGACCGGAAGGCCCGCCTTCGTCGCCAGGTCAAGCAACCTCTGCCGCTGCGGTCCGTTCCACATCGCCGGGCAGCCGAGGCGCAACTCGCCGTCGGCCCCGAATCGAACCTCCTCTCGCTCGGCCCGCCGTACGATCTCCGCCAGCACCGCGACGATGATGTCGTCCGCAGGTACCTCGCAAAGGCCCCTGTCCCCCATGACCTGCACAACCTCGAGGTCCTCGGTGATCGCCCGTTTGATCGAACGAATCACCCGGTCGGTCGGCAGGTTCTCGGCGTCCTCCCCGATCAGCAACGTCTCGCCGCTGTAACCGGCGAGCGAGGGGAACCAGTGCGTGGTGCGGCCGAGCGTAGCTACCTGTACAGGATTGCGCCCGACCCGCTCGGCTACCAGGGAAGTGGACGTGCCGAAGTCGACGCCTACCGCACGCCCTGCCCGCATGTGGTCCTCCTACATTGGTGAGACAAGCGCCTTGTGGATAACAATGTCCTCATCGGACACATGCCAGCAATAGCCGGGACGGATGACGTTGACCGTCTCACCGGCCGACGGGGCGTCAACGATGGGTTGGTGTCGAGCCGGGTCGAAGGCGACCTCGGCGCCGGCTGCGCCGATCGGTTGAAGCGCATTGGCGGCGACGAGTGACCGCACCCGCTCGATCAGGACATCCGGCGCCGTGCGGTTGGTCACGAGCTCCTCAACCTCGGCAGCCAGATACGCCAGGGCCCGAATGACGTCGATCCGAATCTGCCGCTCCTGCGAGGCGCGCAGTGCAACCGCTTGGACATGCTCCTCCCGCAGGATCTGCTCGAGCCTGTCACACCGCTCGAGCAGCTCCTGAATTCGCCGCTCACCGGCTTCGGCCCGCTCGGTCACCGCAGCCGTCTCCGCACGGGCTCGCTCGAGATCCCGCTGCAGCGCCTTGATCCGTTCGCCGGCCCCGAATGCCTCCATCCACTGACCCAGGAGCCGGTCCTGGCTGGCCGCACGCCGGACGGCGGCGCCCACCTCTGACGGGGGAAGTTGCGTGGCGAGCTCCGGCGGCAGCCCGAGGAGGAAGCTCACCTGGCTACGCGTACTGGTGGCCGCCAGTTCCTTTCCGAGGAGCGGCCGTACGATCTGCTCGGCCACGAACGGCAGGGAGACAACACTGCCGAGAGGGCCGCCCGCGCAGTCGGCCAGAGCCCGAATGGTGACGCCCCGCCACCAGATCTCGTCCGCGAGGCGCTTCGGCATCGTCCTGCCGACCGCCGCCAGCAGCGCCACCCGCCCGCCCCTGGGGGCGAACGGCAGACGGGTCACCGCGGCGGCCAGCCTCTCGATGTTGACCTCCTGCGCGATTTCGGGCGGCAGGTGCGGCAGCAGCCGACCCGTGGTCCGCGCCGCCGCGTCCAGTGCTTCCAGATCGCTGCCTTGGCCGTCCCTCGCGATGTGCGCGGCCAACTCGATCAGCGGGGCGGCGACCGCGGGGCGGAGTGCGTCGATGGCAGTGGCTCTGCGTACGAGCCAGCCTGCCGCCATACGCTCGCTCGGACCTGGCCGGGCCTGGTCGCGCAGCTCCTCGGCCGCCGCGATGAGGGCCGCTTCGGCCGTCCTCGGGTTGAGGCCAGCCAGGCGCCCGGGATCGTCGAGCGCGTCTGATCGCCTGGGCAGCCCGAGGAGCAAAGCCAGCGCCTGGGCTTGGTCCTCGGCCGTCAGGCGAGCCAGTAGACGGTCGATCTCGGATTCGCTGAGCCGGCCTAGGCGGACGGCGGTTCGCAGCGGATGACTAAGGAATTGCTCGACGGAGCGCGCACTCTCCTCGCCGATGACCTCGGCGATGGCACTCACGAGCCCGCTCGTCTCTCCGGCGGGACCGCTACGGGATTCGTCCGCGGATCCGTCGGATTGGTCACCCTGAACTGCCGTAACGTCGCGCGCGTCAGGGGCATCGTTCGGAGGTACAGCGGCCGGCTCGACCCAACGGTAGGTCCGACCCTCCACGCGCACGTTGTCGAGCCTGGCGAACCTCTTCTGCGCGGTCGTCCACGCCTTCGCCACCGCCTTCGCGTCCAGACCGAGGCGGACGAGCTGCTCCTTGACCTCGGCGGCGCTCATGGCCTGCCGCTGCTCCTGGAGCAACTGCAGAATGAGGCCTGCCGGATCGCTCAGGAGCCTGTCGCGCAACTCCGAGGGAGCGACCAAGGAGTGGTACTCAAGCGATCCCCTGCTGGTCCACCGGTGGCGGTTGTCGATACTGACAGTTTCTTCCGCTCCGTCATCCTCCCAGCGGACTCTGAACCTCACCGGTCGTCCACCGAGGGTTTCCAGCACTGCGCCGACCCGCACCCGGTCGTCATCGTGAACGGGCAGGCGTACGACAACCTCAGCTCGATCCACGGCTGAGACTGTAGACGCTGCCCCCGTGTGCTCAATCGGTGCCCGCGCCGCTCGCCCGGCCCCCGAGCACATGCGACACCTACCCATCCACGCGCTCCAGCAGGATCACCCGGATCTTGTCGAACGCGCGGACCTCCACGACCCTGAAGGTGTCCCGCAGCAGGCGCGCCCGCTCCTCGGGCAGGCCCGCAAACGGGTCGTTCAAATGGCCTGTCTCCAGCAGCCAGATCCGACGGGTGTCGCCGAGGCACGGCCCCGGGTCGGCGCACTCGGTGGCGGTGAGCCAGCCGCGCTCGGCCGCCGGCCGGGCGAGGAAGACGTCGCGCGGACGCCGCGAGCCGCGCATCACGTAGTCGGTCACCTTCCGGGCCAGGTCGCTGGAGCGGCCGAACTCGTCGTTGAACGCGATGCCGTCCGTCGGCTCGGCGGCCCGTTGCACATAGCGGACCGCGACGAAGTACGCCGGCTGCCCGGGCAGTGTCGGGGCCCGCACCTCGCGCTGGGCGGGCAGGCCGAGGACGACCAGCGGCGGTACGGCCAGCACGGCGCCGACGAGGAACAGCGCGGGCCGCCGACGGCGCGAGAAGGCTCTGCCCGTCTCGCAGACGCCGTACGCGGCGAGCAGGCACCACGCCGGCAGCGTGAACAGGTAGTACCGGGCGAGGAAAAGGTGCAGCCAGGCGAAGGTGGCGTACCCGACGACCGGCGGCACCAGCGCCCACGTCACCAGCAGGAGCGCCACCGCGCGCCGCCGCTCGAGGAGCGCGAGGGCCAGCCCGAGCAGCCCGAGCGCCGCGACCAGCGCGGCCACCTGCCAGTTGCCGAAGAGCTGACCGGGGAAGCGCTTGACCGCGTCGATGTCGGCCCGCACCCACGAGATCTGGCCCGACTGCCGGCTGCCCCAGACCAGGAGCGGTATGACCGGCAGCATCGCCGCCCCGGCCGCGATCACCCACTCCCACCGGCGGTCGTCCTCGCGTCCGGTGGTGGCGAGGACGTAGAGCGTGTGCGCTGCGAGGAGCATGAGCACGACGAAGTGCAGCCATCCGGCGATGACGAGACTCGCCCCGTACAGGACCCAGGCGAGCCGCGTGCGGCGTTCCAGCGCCCGCAGCAGCAGCCAGGTCGCCAGCGCAGCGCCTGCCGTGACGAACGCGTACGAGCGCGCCTCCTGGGCGTACCGGGACACCGCGGGAAGCAGGACGAACAGCACGCCCCCCACGAAGCCGACGGCGGTGTCGGCGAGACGACGTCCGATCAGGACGATCAGCGCGGCCGCGGTGGCCATCGCCACGACCGACGGCACGCGCAGGGCCGGCGGCGAGTCGCCGGCGAGCGCCGCCCACCCCTTGATGAGCAGGTAGTACGCGACGTGGACCAGATCGATGTTGCCGATCAGCCGACGGAGCTCCCCCATCGACAGGCGGGTCGTGTACGCGGTGACCAGCTCGTCGTTCCACAGGTCGCGGGTGCCGATGCCGTACCCGCCGATCACCCCCATGACGGCGGCCGGTACGAGGGCCACGACCGCTCCGCCACGCCGGGGTCGCGCCCCGGTCGTGCGCCTCCTGGTGCCCGTTCCGGCCCGTGCGCGGACGGCGGCGCCGGACCCCACCGACACGGCGGTCACCGCTGCGGGTCCCGCACGTCAAAGCCGTAGACGGCGTTCTGGGCGTTCTCCCGGAACGCGCGCAGGGCGGCGGGGTCCTTGTCCAGATTCCACCTGCCGGAGCCGTCGATGTTGAAGTAGGCCAGGCCGATGACGTCGGGACTTTTCGCCACCGAGACCAGCAGGTCCCGTATCTGAGCCGGGCGGGACGCGCTGGGCTCGACCCCGGTCTCCATGATGACGATGGGCTTCGCGGTGAACCGGCGGATCTCGGTGATCGTCGGACCGAAGAGCGTGTCGAAGGTCTTCGCGCCGCGGACGGTGTAGTAGCCGTCGATGCCGACCCAGTCGACATACTCGTCGCCTGGGTACAGCGGCGCCAGCCGGACCCGGGGCACCGGGTTGATGACGTTCGGCGTCCAGGTCCACAGGACGTTGGTCGCCTCTTCCTGCTGGAAGATCCGGTGGATGTGCCGCCACGCCGCGACGTACTCCTCGGCCGTGTTGCCCCTGGTGCCCCACGAGTACCAGTGCCCGTTCATCTCGTGGGCGAACGACAGCGCGATGGGCAGGTTGAGCGCGTGCACGGCTCTGGCGAACGCCCGGATGTAGTCGTCGTGCTTTCCGGCCGCGATGTCGCGCATCGGGATGTCGAACGGCTCCCAGCGGATGGCGGCCAACCCGCCGTACTCGTAGACCTTGCGCACCTCCGAGGCCGCGAACTCATCGTCGAAGCTCTCGAATATCGAGACGAGGTTGGGTCTTGTGCCGACGGCGTCGGCGAACGCCTCGATCCTCGCCATGTCTACTCCGCCCTGCACGGTGACCCCGAGGTACTTTCCGGCCGGCTTGCGCAGGGGCGTCACGTCGTAGGGAGGCGGAGCGTCGCGGTGGTCGGCCGCCGGCCCTCGCGCGCCGGCCGGTCCGGGCGCGGCGATGTCGACGTCGTCGAGGACGGCGACCTCGACGAGTGCAAGCGCCGCGATCGCCACGATCGCCGCCAGGTGCTTGGACCTCACAGCACGACCTCGACGTCGCGGGTGGGCTTGACGAACAGCGCCTGACAGGCGACGAGCAGGAAGAACACACCCGCGGCGAAGATCGGCACGTAGTCCGGCGCGTTGCCGGTGAGCATCCGCAGCGCCGCGAGGCCGGTCCACACCAGTCCGACGGGCAGGGTCCAGCACCGCAAGCCCAGCCACAGGCGTCGGGTCTTGGACTTCCTCGCTGCGCCGCCGGTCGGCTGCCAGCCCATCGTGCGGCCGCGGAGAATGTCGAAGATCGCAAAGAAGTGCGCCCAGCCGTAGAGCATCTTGACCGTGTACGCGCTCAGCCCGTAGCGGGTGCGGTGCCAGAGCGGAAAGATCACCATGTTGTACACGACGCTCGGGGCGATCAGCACGTAGTTGGCCAGCACGATCTCGCCGGGGAAGAACACGAGCAGCGACAGCGGGATCAGCGGTGCGATGAAGGTGAACAAGGCCGTGTGCACGTAGTAGCAGAATCCGGAGATGTACGACAGCCGGGCGCGCAGCTTCAGCTCGGTCTGCCAGAACTTGCGGGAGCCGAGCAGGCTCATGGAGCCCGCGCACCAGCGGTACTGCTGGGTGAAGAACGAGTCCACGTCGCCGGGGCACAGGCCGGTGGCGAGCGCGACGGGGATGTAGCGCAGCCGCCAGCCCTTCATGCGCAGGTTGAAACCGGTGTGCACGTCCTCGGAGTGCTCGATGAGCGCGGTACCGCCGATGGTGTCGAGCGCCGCGCGGCGGTAGATCGCGCAGCTTCCGACACAGATGGCCGCGCCGTGGTGCTGCCGGGACACCTGGACCGAGCGGTAGAACAGCTCCTGGACCGCTCCCGCCCCACGCTCCACCCAGCCCTGTCCCTTGTGGATCCGGAAGAACTGCGGCGACTGCACGATGCCCAAATCCGGCTCGGCATCGAAGTACGGCAGCATCTCCTCGAGCATGTCGTGGCGCGGCGTGAAGTCGGCGTCGAGAATCAGGATGAACTCGTTGTGCGTGCGCTCGAAGGCGTACCGCAGGTTCCCGGCCTTCTTGAACCAACCCCGGTTCGGGCGGCGCAGGTAGTTGAACCCGAAGCTCCGGGCGACGCGGCGCAGAGTCTCGTCGGGGGAATCGTCCAGGACGTGCACGTCGACGCGGCCCGGGTAGTAGCGCGCCATCTCCCGAACGAACTGCCACGTGTTGGTCAGGACGTGTGGGGACTCGCCGCACACCGGCAGGAAGACATCGACCGACGGGTAGATCCCCGGACGCCAGCGCTTCACAATCCGTCGATGCCCCGCGAGATCGAACCCCGGCGTGCCGAAGTTGACGACGAGCGAGATGACGTAGTAGGCGACCGTGAACGCCACGAACGGCGCCAGCAGCCACAGCCAGGCCGACAGCCTCACGAACAGCGTCTGGCTGACGATCAGGCACCCGAAGCTCACCAGCGACGAGGCCGTCAGCACCCACAGCCGACGCTTGCGGTACGAGTACTTCTCCGCATCCGTCGGCGGCAGCGGGATCGGCGCGTACGCCGGGCGAACTCTGCCGCGGTCCTCCGGCGATACCCGCAGCTGGCCGGGGACCCGGAACTCGGCGGTGAGATCGGCACCGGGAGCGACCACCGACTCGGCGGTGGATGTCACGGACGGCACCCCCAACTCATGGACGTACTCACGTCGCTCATTGCTCGACCCGGGCAGGCTGCGGCCGTCGTCAGGCTGCGTGAGGGAGTGCGCGAGCCGGACAGACCCGCGGCCGATTGCCCGCTGAGCACACTAGACGACTTCCTGACAGATGTCGAGTCCTTAAAGTCGACTGTGTATGGTGTTCACGTGCTACTCTCGCAGCTGGCGATACAGGGAACCTTCGCGAGGTGCGAGGGATGTTCGCCGACGCTGGTGCGTCCACAACGCGGCAGCGTCCGATGACAGCAGGAAGAAGATCCCGATGACGAATCCTCGCCCCGATGCACCCGCTCCTGCTTCCGCTCCGACCGACCCAGTGACCACTTCAGCCCGCTCCGCGAGGCGCGTCATCTCGCCGCTGCTCGTCGGCTTCGTGGTGGTGGCCGTCGCCCTCTGCGGCGTGGGCACGCTCGCCGCGATCCTCGTTGAGGATTCACATGTCTCACCAATTGCGACCACCACCAGGAGCCCATCGGCGTCCGCATCAGCTCGCGCCACCGCCACCGCTCGGACCGCAAGCGCCCCTCCCTCGACGGCGGCACCCGTCGCACAGCCCAAACCACTGCCAACTGACCAGGTCTTCAGTGGGCGCGGTTCCAAGGTCGTGAAGCTGAGCCTCGCTGAGGACTACCTGCACATCGCGAAGATCAGCCACACCGGTCGCAGCAACTTCGCGGTCTGGAGCATTGACGCTGCGGGCGAGCGGCTGGACCTCCTGGTCAACGAAATCGGCAACTACTCGGGGGTACGGCCGCTGGACCTCAGCGAGACACCTGCCGCTCTACAGATCGAGGCAGACGGCTCGTGGCGGATCGAGATTCAGGTCGCGCAGAAGGCACCGATTTGGACCGGCAACGCGTCCGGCAAGGGCTCCGCGGTACTTCTGATTTCGGGTGGGACACAGGGAATCACGGTCGTGAAGATCACTCATAGCGGGCGCAGCAACTTCGCGGTCTGGGTTTACGGCGAGGACTCGGATCTGCTGGTCAACGAGATTGGCAAGTACGCCGGCGAGGTGCTGATTCCGCCAGGGATGGTTCTCATCGAGATCGAGGCTGACGGTGCATGGACCGTCGAGAAGGTCGCCTGACGCCGGGCGAGGGCGGGGTGGCGCCGCCTAGCGATCGAGCTGGTCCTCGCCGTCGACCTGCTCGATCACCGGGAACGGCTCCCGCGGCGCCGCCCCGGGGTCGGGAGGGCCGGGACCGGCCTCCGGCGTGCGGGTCGGCTCGACCGGCGGGAGCATGCCCTGCCGTTCGGGCGGCTCCTCGGGAGGCTTGCCGGCACGCCGCTCCCCGCGGCGCGCCTCGCTCACCGCGGTGACCTCGCTGCCCTCGTCCATGGGCGAGTCCTCGTCGACCCCCCACGGCGCGTCCGGCTGGTTGAGATCCTCGGAGGGCACCCGAAGCGCCTGCGGATCGGTGACCTCCGGATCGGGATCCGTGACCCTCGACTCGGGGCCCGTCTCGCTCCCGCGGTCGCGCATGGCACCCCCTTGGTCGCCTCGCCGGACCGCTTCGCGATACCCGATTCCCCGGGTCGCCACACCTGCGGGTCCGACCGGCGATTGACACCCGCTCGACCGGACGACGATGGTGGACACATGGCTCGGACGATGCCTGGCCTGCCGAGCGCGCTCGCCGGCGCCGCCGCGACCGCCGCGGCGATCTTCTGGCTGCCATGGGCGTACTACGGCGCGTTCACGATCGGGCTCACCCGGCTCCCCGGTTGGCATGTCTATGTCGTCGCCGCGGTCGTGCTGCACCTGCTCGCCGGCTACGCGCTGGCGGCCGGTGGGCGGGGACGCTGGCTTCTCGCGGCCGGCACCGCGCTGGCCGTGGTCACGGTCGCCCTCGCGATCGCGGTCATCGAGCAGTACGACAACACGCGCGCCATCTTCGGCCCGGGCGGCGTCGTTCCCGCCGTCCTGCCCACCCGTGGTCCCGGCGGGTTCGCGGCGGTCCTCGGTGTCGTGCTCACCTGGGTCGCGCTCGTCCGGGCGCCGGTCCGGTCGAGTCGCGCACGATCAGCTCGTGGCCGGTGGACCGCCGCCGGGGCCGGGCTGCCGGGGGTTTGAGCGCCATCTCCAGCGCCATCTCCCCCATGCCGGCCATCGGCAGCCGGACGGTCGTCAGGCTGGGCGCGAGGTCCGCCGCCACCGCCACGTCGTCGAACCCGGCGACGGAGACCTGTCGGGGCACGGACACACCGTGGGCCCGCAGCGTGGCGAGCACGCCGATCGCCATCGCGTCGTTGAGCGCGATGATCGCGGTGGCGTCGGGGTGCTCGCGTAGGATCCGCTCGGCCGCCACGACCCCGCCGTCGCGGGTGAAGTCCGTCTCGATGACCGGCACCTCCGCCCACGACAGACCGGCGTCCGCGACGGCGGCCGCGATGCCGTCGAGCCGGTCGACGACGGTGGTCAGCCGGCGCGGCCCGGCCACCACGGCGATCCGGCGGTGCCCGAGCGAGAGCACGTGCTCGGCGATGGTCCGGCCCGCGGGGCGGTTGTCGGGCAGCACGGCGTCCGCGGTCACGTGGTGGCGACCGATCACCGCCACCCGCCCGCCGGAGGCCTGGAACGCGGCCAGCTCGGCCTTGGCCTCGGCCTGCATCGCAGGGTCGGTGTACCCGGAACCGGCGATGATGATGACGCCGACGCGGTGCGCGATGAGGGTGCGGATCTGGCGCAGCTCCCGCTCCGGGTCGCGACCGGAGTGGCAGATCTGCACCATCAGGTCCTGGCTGTCGGCCACCCGCAGCACGCCGCTGGCGATCTCGGAGAAGTACGGGTCGCCGATCTCGTGGACGATCAGCCCGACCGTGGAGGTCGTCCCGCCGGCCAGCGTCCGGGCGTAGACGTTCGCCACGTACCCGAGCTCCCGCGCCACCTGGCGCACGTGCTCGGCGACCCGCTCGCTGACTCCCTCGCGCCCGGAGAGCGCGCGCGACGCCGTGGCCAGGGAGACCCCGGCCCGCTCGGCCACGTCCGCCAGCCGCGGCGGCGCGTGGTTTCTGGACGTACGGCGCGACCTGCCCACCAGCCTCCTCCAGTCGATCTCGCAGCGACCCTTGCCACGTGCGCCCCGATCAGCTTATGGTGCGAAAGCGCTTTCCGAAAGCGCTTCCATGGGCCTACTGAGGAGCCACACCGATGAACGCAACGACCCGAGCGCGACGCGCCCTCGTCGCGAGTGCCGCGGCCGCCGCGCTCGCCCTCAGCGGGTGCAGCGCCGGCGGGGGTTCCGGCGACAAGACCGACGATCCCATCGTCATTGGCATCTCGCTGCCGCTGACCGGCGACTTCTCCGAGCCGGGCAAGGGAGTGCAGCGCGGGTACGAGGCGTGGGCCAAGATCGTCAACGACAAGGGCGGCCTGCTGGGCCGCAAGGTCGAACTGAAGATCCTCGACGACCAGTCCAACGCCGACCGCATCGTGGCCGACTACGAGCAGCTCATCGGCAAGGACGGCGTGGACCTCGTGTTCGGACCGTTCTCGACCCGACTGGTCATTCCGGCGGCGCGCGTCGCCGAGGAGTACGGGATGCTGTTCGTGGAGCCGGCCGGCGCCGCGCCGGAGGTCTTCCAGCAGGGCTTCAAGAACCTGTTCTACGCCGCGCCCGCCGTCGCCGACGACCACTACAACCACCTCGCCGAGTACATCATCGCGATGCCCGCCGACCAGCGTCCGAAGTCGGTCGCGTACGCCGCCATGGACGACCCGTTCGCGCAGGGCACGGCGTACGGCCTGAAGGCCAAGCTGGAGGCGGCCGGCATCCCCACCGTCGTGAATGAGGTCTACCCCCCGAACACCACCGACTTCAGCAGCATCGCCGCGAAGATCGCCGCGTCCAATGCGGACATGATCGTCGGCGGCACGCAGTACCAGGACGCGGTCAACCTGATCGTCGCCCTGCAGCAGCTGAACTACCAGCCGAAGCTGGCCGCGTTCTCGACGGCGCCGACGAACCCGGAGTTCGCCAAGGCGATCGGCAACAAGACCGAGGGCATCGTCGCGCCGACCGGCTACACCGAGAAGGCCAAGTACCCGAGCAACGTCGAGTTCGTCGAGAAGTACCAGCAGATGTTCGGCACCGTGCCGGGCGAGGACGAGGCGAACGCGTACACCACCGGGCAGGTCGTCGCCGCCGCGGTGGAGGCGGTGGGCTGCGCCGAGCAGGGTGAGTGCCAGCAGAAGCTGGTGCAGTGGCTGCGCACGAACACGGTGGAGACCGTCGTCGGCCCGCTGAGCTGGGACGAGGCCGGCCGGCCCCAGGGCGCGCACATGATCCAGCAGTACGTCAACGGCGAGATCCAGATCGTGCTGCCGCCCGAGGCCAAGGAAGCTGACTTCATCTACCCCAAGCCGAACTGGTGACCAGGTGATCTCCGGAAGTCTGCTGTTCCAGAGCCTGATCCTCGGGGTGCTGCTGGGAGGGCTGTACGCCCTCCTGGCAGCGGGCCTCACGCTGTACTTCGGGGTGATGCGGGTCGTGATGATCGCGCACTCCGCGTTCCTCATCCTCGCCGCGTACCTCGCCTGGTACTTCCACCTGCGGACCGGGCTCGACCCGCTGCTGTCCATGGCGGTCACCGCCCCGCTGTTCTTCGTCATCGGGGTGGCCATGCAGCGGCTGCTGATCACGCGGCTGCGTCCGGCCACCCGCACCATGATGTCCGTCCTGCTCACCTTCGCCATCGCGATCGGTATCGAGGGGATGCTGGGGTACGTCTTCACCGGCACCCACCGGCGGACCCAGCTCAGCTACAGCGGCGCGAGCTTCGAGCTGCTCGGGGCACGGGTCGCGGTGGTAAAGCTGATCGCGTTCGGGCTGGCGGCCGCCGCACTGGGCGGGTTGTTCCTGCTGCTGCGCCGCACCACGTTCGGCCAGGCGCTGCGCGCCACCATGCAGCACAAGGAGGCGGCCGAGCTCGCCGGGATCGACACCGACCGCGTCGCCGGGTACGGGTTCGGGCTCGGGCTGGCGACCGCGGCCGTCGGCGGGACCGCGCTGGCACTGGACGCCACCATCTACCCGTCGCTGCACTGGCACTGGATCGGCCCGCTCATGGCGATCATCGTGGTCGGCGGGCTCGGCAGCGTGCCCGGCGCCGCGATCGCCGCGATGCTGCTCGGCGTGACGCAGAGCCTCCTGCAGCTGCCGCTCGGCACCACCTGGGCGCAGACCATCTTCTACGTCGCGCTGTTCGCCACGCTGGTGTTCCGGCCACAGGGATTCTTCGGAGGTCGCCTTGCGCAGCGGTTCTGAATCCCGCAGCCGTCTCGGCATCGCGGCGCGGCTTGTCGCCCTCACCGTCGGCGCAGCGCTGGTGCTCTCCTTCCCGCTGGTGGCACCCAACCCGTACCTGCTGTCCGCCGGCGTCGTCATCGTCAACTACGCGGTGCTCGCGACCTCGTGGAACCTGGTCGGCGGATTCACCGGCTACATCTCGCTGGGCCACGGGGCCTACCTCGGGCTCGGGGCGTACGGCACCGGGCTGCTGGTGACCCGCGCCGACGTGCCGAGCTTCGTAGCCCTGGTCGTCGCCGCCGCGATCGTGGCGGTGCTGGCCATCCCGATCGGCATCGCGTCGCTGCGCGTGCGGGGCGCGTCGTTCGTCATCGTCTCGATCGCCTTGGTGCTGATCCTGCTGCTGGTCTTCCAGAGCTGGGCGTCGTTCACCGGCGGCTCCAACGGCCTGGTCGTGCCGCGGCCCTTCCCCAGCCTGCGCCGCCCCGAGCACCACATGGTCTTCTTCTACCTGTTCTGCGCGCTGCTCGCCCTCGCCCTGCTCGCCTGGTGGGTCATCGACCGGTCCCGCTTCGGACTCGGGCTCAAGGCGATCCGCGAGGACGAGGACAAGGCGCAGGCGCTGGGCACGCCCACGTTCGCCTACAAGCTGGCCGCGTTCGTGGTCTCGGCGACCTTCACCGCGCTCGGCGGCGGCCTGTACGCCCTGTGGTTCGGGGACCTCGACCCGATCTTCCAGTTCTCCATCCTGACCGGCGCCTACATGGTGCTGATGGCGCTGCTGGGCGGGGTGCGGCACCTGTTCGGTCCGCTGCTCGGCGCGCTCATCGTCGGGTCTGCGCTGGAGTACTTCAAGCTCGAGTACGGCGACACCCAGCTGCACCTGGTGGCGACCGGCGTGCTGCTCGGGCTCGTGGTGCTGTTCATGCCCGACGGGGTCATCCCGGCCGTGGCCGACCTGTACGCCCGCTTCTTCAAGCCCGAGGCGACCTCGATCCGCGAGGTCAGCGCCGCCGAGCTGCTCGCGCAGCGCGCGGGCGAGGCGCAGCCCGGGGCGGGCGGCGAGCCCGGTAGTGCGTCCGTACCGGCGAGCGCGGAGGCGACGCGATGACGGCCAGGAAGACATCGAGCCCGCCGGTGACCGACGGCCTGCGCACCGTCGGGCTGACCAAGCGCTTCGGTGGCGTGACGGCCGTGGACGCCGCGACGGTCAGCTTCCGGCACGGCAAGGTGAACGCGCTCATCGGACCCAACGGCTCGGGCAAGACCACATTCTTCAACTGCGTCACCGGCATGATCAAACCCGACTCGGGCCGGGTGACCTACCGGGACCGCGACATCACCGGCCAGGCGCCGCACCGGATCGCCAAGGCGGGCATCGGGCGCAGCTTCCAGCTGTGCCGGATCTTCCCCCGCATGACCGTGCTGGAGAACGTTTTGGTTGCCGCGCGCCGCGCCAGTGTCGGGGCGTTGCTTCGCAGCCCGCGTGGACGGGCCGAGGTGGACCGGGCGCGCGGCTGGCTGACCCGGGTCGGCATCGAGCACCTCGCGGACGTGGAGGCGCGCAACCTCTCGTACGGGCAGCAGAAGCTGCTGGAACTCGCCGGGGTGCTCATGAGCGACCCGGAGACGATCCTGCTCGACGAGCCGGCCGGTGGGGTCAACCCGGCGCTGATCGAGCGCATCGGCACCCTGGTGCGCGAACTCAACGCCGAGGGCAGGACGTTCCTGATCGTCGAGCACAACATGGACATGGTCATGAGCCTGTCCGACCACGTGGTCGTGTTCGACCGGGGCCGGCCGATCGCCGAGGGTCCCCCGTCGGTGATCCGGTCCGACCCGCGAGTCCTGGAGGCCTACCTTGGCGTCTGAGTACCTGCTCGAACTCACCGACGTCCAGGCCGGCTACGGACGGGCCGCCCTGGTGCTGCGCGGCCTGACGGTGCGGGTGCCGGCCGCGAAGATCGTCTGCCTGGTCGGACCGAACGGAGCCGGCAAGTCGACGGTGCTGCGGGTGGCGAGCGGCCTGCTCAAGCCCCGCGCCGGTCGGATCCTCGTCCGCGGCGTCGACGTCACCGGCGAAGGGCCACGGCAGCTGCTCGCCCGCGGCGTGGCGCACGTGCTGCAGGGGCACAGCGTCTTCCCCGAGATGACCGTCGCCGAGAACGTGCTGCTCGGCGCATACACGGTCAAGGACAAGGCGGTCGTGCGCGAGCGGGTGGAGTTCGTCAAGGAGCTGTTCCCGGTCGTCGCCGAGCGGTGGACGACGCTCGCCGGCCTGCTCTCCGGCGGGCAGCAGAAGCAGGTGGAGTTCGCCCGTTCCCTGATGGTCAAGCCGGACGTCGTGCTCCTCGATGAGCCCTCGATGGGGCTGGACCCGAAGACCACCAGCACGGTGTTCGAGCAGATCGTGCGCATGCGCGACGCCGGCACGGCGGTGCTGCTGGTGGAGCAGAACGCCCGGCGCGCCCTGGAGAACGCCGACATCGGCTGCGTGCTCGACCTCGGCACCGTGCACATCTCCGGCCCGGCACCCGACCTGCTGGCCGACCCCCGGCTCGGCGAGCTCTACCTCGGCGGCCGGCCCAGCGAGCCCACTGCGACCCAGAGAAGGTAAGCGCATGAACCAACGCACGATCCGCATCATCATGAACGGCGTCACCGGCCGGATGGGGTACAACCAGCACCTGCTGCGGTCGGTGCTGGCCATCCGCGACGACGGGGGTGTGCCCCTGGCGGACGGCGCCCGGCTGCAGGTGGAGCCGGTGCTCGTGGGCCGCAGCCGCGAGAAGCTCGCCCGGCTCGCCGCCGCGCACGGCATCGCCGACTTCACCACCGACCTGGACGAGGCGCTCGCCGACGAGAGCGCCAGCGTCTACTTCGACGCCCAGGTCACCAGCGCCCGGACCAAGGCGGTGCTCAAGGCGGTCGCGGCCGGCAAGCACGTGTACGTCGAGAAGCCCATCGCCGAGTCCGTGGCCGAAGGCCGCGAGCTGGTGTCGGCCGTGCGCGCGGCGGGCGTGGTCAACGGCGTGGTGCACGACAAGCTCTACCTGCCGGGCCTGCGGAAGCTCAAGCGGCTCGTGGACGCCGGGTTCTTCGGGCGGATCCTGTCGGTGCGCGGGGAGTTCGGCTACTGGGTCTTCGAGGGCGACCTGCTGCCCGCCCAGCGGCCGAGTTGGAACTACCGGGCCGAGGACGGCGGCGGCATGGTGCTGGACATGTTCTGCCACTGGAACTACATCCTGGAGAACCTGTTCGGCCGGGTGCGCGCGGTGACCGCCAAGGCGGTGACCCACATCCCGGTGCGCTGGGACGAGCGGGGCAACCGGTACGAGGCGACCGCCGACGACGCGGCGTACGCCATCTTCGAACTCGACGGGGACGTGATCGCGCAGATCAACTCGTCGTGGGCGGTGCGGGTGCACCGCGACGAACTCGTGGAGTTCCAGGTGGACGGCACGCACGGGTCCGCGGTGGCGGGCCTGTTCGGGTGCAAGATCCAGCACCGGGTCTGCACCCCGCGGCCGGTGTGGAACCCGGACGTGCCTACCGACCAGGACTTCCGGTCGCAGTGGGAGCAGGTGCCGGACAACCAGGAGTTCGGCAACGGCTTCCGGGCCCAGTGGGAGCAGTTCCTGTCCGACGTGGACGCGGGCCGGCCGCACCCGTACGACTTCGCCGCCGGGCTGCGCGGGCTGCGGGTGGTCGAGGCGGGCCTGCGCTCGTCGGCGGAGGGCCGGCGGATCGACCTCGCCGAGGAGCAGGTGTGAGCGGCGGCACCGTGCGCATACCCGGCCCCGACGGCGGCTGGCGGACCCTGCGGCTCAACGAACCGCGGGACTGGGCCGAACACCCGCGGCCGTACCGCAGCCGGGTGGCGTTCGCCGCCGCGCACGTCATCGCCGACCCGCTCGGGGACAACGTGCCGGGCGCGCCCGCCGCGCTGGACTGGGAGGCGACGCTGGCGTTCCGCCGGCACCTGTTCCGCTACGGGCTCGGCGTGGCCGAGGCGATGGATACCGCCCAGCGCAACATGGGCCTGGACTGGCCCGCCGTACAGGAGCTGGTGCGCCGCAGCGCGGCGCAGGCGCGCGAGTACGGGGCACGGATCGCCTCCGGCGCGGGCACCGACCACCGCGACGATCTGCGCTCACTGGACGATGTCATCGGCGCGTACGCCGAGCAGATCGAGGTCGTCGAGGACGCGGGCTCACAGGTGGTGCTCATGGCCTCCCGCCACCTGGCGCGGCTGGCCCGCGGCGCCGACGACTACCTGCGGGTGTACGACGCGCTGCTTCGCCAGGTGCGCGAGCCGGTGATCCTGCACTGGCTCGGCGAGGCGTTCGACCCGCAGCTCGCCGGCTACTGGGGGTCGACCGACATCCCGACCGCGACGAAGACCTTCCTGGATCTCGTGGCCGCCCACGCCGCGAAGGTCGACGGGGTGAAGGTGTCGCTGCTCTCCGCCGAGCACGAGATCGGCCTGCGCGCCGAGCTTCCGGGCGGGGTGCGGCTGTACACCGGGGACGACTTCAACTACCCGCAGCTCATCCGCGGCGACGGCACCCACCACTCGGACGCGCTGCTGGGCGCCTTCGCGGCGATCGCCCCGGCCGCGTCGGCCGCGCTCACCGCCCTCGACGAGGGCGACCTGGCGGCGTACGACGCGGAGATGGCACCGACGCTGCCGCTGTCCCGGCACATCTTCGCCGCGCCCACGTTCTACTACAAGACCGGCATCGCGTTCCTGGCGTGGCTCGCCGGCCATCAGCCGGGGTTCGTCATGGTCGGTGGACTGCAGTCCGCGCGGTCGGTGCCCCACCTGTGCCGGATCTTCGAACTCGCCAACGACGCCCGGCTGCTGCCCGACCCGGACCTGGCCGCGCACCGGGTCGGCCTGCTGCTGCGGATGGCGGGTGTGGCATGAGCGATCCCCGGTTGGCGCGGCTGTCGCTCAACCAGCGCACCACCGCGAACTGGTCCCTGCGCGAGGCCATCGAGGGCGCGGTCGCGGCGGGTCTGCGCTCGATCGGGCTGTGGCGCGAGCCGGTCGCCGAGGTGGGCGTCGAGGTGGCCCGCCGCTGGGTGGACGAGGCCGGGCTGCGGGTCTCCTCGCTGTGCCGCGGCGGGTTCTTCACGGATGGTGATCCGGCGAGGCGGGCGGCGGCGTTGGCCGACAACCGGGCAGCGATCGACGAGGCGGCCGCGCTGGGCGCGCGCACGCTCGTGCTCGTGCCGGGCGGTCTGCCCCCCGGCGACAAGGACATCAGCGCCGCCCGGTCCCGGGTCGCCGACGCGGTCGCGGAACTGGTGCCCTACGCCCACGAGCGCGGCGTCACCCTCGGGATCGAGCCGATGCACCCCATCTACGCCGCGGACCGGGGTGTGGTGTCCACCCTCGCGCAGGCGCTGGACATCGCCGAGCAGTTCGACGCGCGGGACGTGGGCGTCGTCGTGGACACCTTCCACGTGTGGTGGGACCCGGACGTCCTGACGCAGATCGCCCGCGCCGGTGAGCGGATCACGAGCTACCAGATCTGCGACTGGATCACCCCGCTGCCGCCGGACGCGCTGCTGGCGCGGGGCATGATGGGCGACGGGCACATCGACTTCCAGGAGTTGACGCGCGCGGTCGCCAAGGCCGGCTACACCGGGGACGTCGAGGTCGAGATCTTCAACGCCGACATCTGGGCCATGCCGGGCGAGCAGGTGCTCGCGACGATGGCCCGCCGCTACCTCAACCTGGTGCAGCCGTACTTGTAGGATTCACCGCGGCCGATCCGTCACTCGTCCTGGACGAACGGTGGGGGTGGACGCGACATGCGGCGCGCGGTCGGGCTGGGCACGGTCCTGTTGGCGTTGACGTTGGCGTTGACGTTGGCATCGGCCGCATGCGCCCCGACGGACGGTGCGTCATGGTCGCCCGGCTCCGGTACCGACCGCGGCGTCGGCGTGGCCGACCGGGATGCTCCACACGCGACCCCGTCGGCCGGCGGGAGCACGGGCGCCACCCCCGGCGTCACCCAGTCGCGCCCTCCGGCTCCGGGCCCCGACTCCACGACGCTCACCCCGCGCCCCGCAGGCACGCCGACGCCGGTACGGATCACGCTGCTGCGCACCGGCGGCTTGGCCGGGGTGCACCACGAGCTTGTCGTCGAGCCGGACGGGCGGTGGACGTACACGGCCGGCAGCGGCCGCGAGACGGGCCGTCTGCCCCAGGCCGTCACCACCCGGCTGCACACGCTCGCGGGCGACCCGAGGCTCGGCGCTGGGGCGGGCCGGCTACCCACGTGTGCGGACGGGTTCCGGTACCAACTGACCGCCGGCGCGGTGACCGTCGTGCACAACGACTGCGCGAAGCCGTCGAACCCGGTGTACGAGGAGATCGTCAGGCTGCTCGCCGCCGAGACGCCGTTCTGACCCCGCCGAGGCCCGCGCCTCCCTTTGTCTCAAGTAATGTCGCGCATGTGTGATACAGTGCGTAAGACAGACGAGAAGCAGCATCGGCCGCGGACGAGGGAGGCAAGATGTCCCAGCGCGATCGCCGGTGGGCGCGGGCACGCGCCTGGCTCGACAAGCACGCTCTCCGCGACCGGGACCCGCAACCGCTGCTCGTGGCCCGGCTGGAGGCGCGCCGCCGGGGCGAACTGATCGGTGTCGGCGGCGCGATCGTCGTGGTCGCCACGTACTTCGGCTGGCGGGCGTGGCAGGCGGTAACCGACCCTCCCGCGGACGCCGCTTCCGCCGACCGGGATTTCGTCGAGACGCTGGCCGGCATGAGCGTGGCCTACCTGCTGCTCGCCGTGGGCACGCTCGTCGCCCTGGGGTACCAGCGTCGCGCCGACCGGCGGCTCGCCGGCACGTTGCGCCAGCGGGTCGCCCGCACCACCGCCAGCGGAGCCCGTCGCCTGCTGGTCGGCGGGTTCGCGGTGGCCGCCATCGTCCTCTACGGCGGCGGTCTGCTCGTCGGCTGCACCGCCGCCCTCGTCACCTCCCACCCGAGCGACCGGGCGGCCGCGACGGTATTCGTCGCTGGCGTGCTCGGCTACGCCGCGCTGGGCCTCGCGGTGGCCGCCAACGTGTCCCGTCGCCCCGCCATCGCCGATGACGAGGCGTCCCTTCTCGACGACGAACTCCTGCGCCGCGAGGATGTCCGCCAGGCCCTCGTGCCGTACCCGACGATGCTCGCACTGGTGGCCGGCGTGGGCAGCCACAGCGACCGGTTACTGCTCGTCTACGTCGGCTACGCGTTGACCGCGGCCGGGGTGTGGGCGGTCGCGAGCCGGGCCGCCACACGGTCCACAGTGGTCGATCCGATGACGGGTGAGTCGACGGCATGATGATTCGGGTCGAGGCGGACTCACCGGTACCGCCGTACGAGCAGCTGCGGATGCAACTCGCCCGCCAGATCCGAGACCGTGTGCTCGTCGTCGGCACCCGGCTGCCTACGGTGCGCCGGCTCGCCGCCGATCTGGGGCTCGCGGTCAACACCGTCGCCCGCGCGTACCGCGAGTTGGAGGAGGCGGGCCTGGTCGAGACCCGGGGCCGGGCCGGCACGTTCGTGAGCGCCGCAGGCGAGCGCAGCCGGGAGAGCGCGTACGAGGCCGCCCGGCGGTACGCCGACACGGTGCGGGCGCTCGGGCTTGAGCCAGAGGAGGCGCTGCGCATCGCGGGTGCGGCTCTCGGCCTCGAACGCCCCGATGCTAACGGCGGAGACGGCACCGGCCGGACATGAGCCGCTCGGCTGTCGGCTGGGCGCGTTGACCGGCCGGCGGCTCCATCCGACGGAATGTCCGTTTCGGTGCCATTCTGGGGCTCTGCTCCGCGGGCGGCCTGTGTTGGGTTTGTTGCGGCCTGATGCGCAGGCGTGGTGGAGGCTGCCGGGATTCGTGATCTACTCGGGTCCGTTCGGTGTTGAGGGTCCCGGGTTTCGGGGGTTCTGCCCTGGGCCGTCGTGGCTGGTCTGCCGCCGCTGGGCCCTTCAGTTGGTTTCGCCCTGGCTCGCTTGGCCTTTGGTTGGTGCGGGTGCCTGTGATCGTCACGGGTTCCTTGATCTGGGGGTGTCCGGGTCGGGGG